>SKDY01000774.1_pt1 | contig 23680 bp, 27 predicted proteins | sample 4826591 | NCBI WGS metagenome assembly SKDY01 (sample SAMN11008823, study PRJNA524170) | human gut metagenome | biome: Human fecal sample; material: Feces; isolation source: fecal sample from pouch patient p10, p22 | host: Homo sapiens | place: Israel: Tel-Aviv | collected 2016-06-15 | reverse complement strand
ATATTTAGGTAATGGCCCGGTGGCTCAGCTGGTTAGAGCGCCGCCCTGTCACGGCGGAGGTCGTGGGTTCGAATCCCATCCGGGTCGTTTATAAAAATTGAATATTTTTATAAGAATGAATGTGGGATCTTAGCTCAGCTGGGAGAGCATCTGCCTTACAAGCAGAGGGTCACAGGTTCGAGCCCTGTAGGTCCCATTCATCTTAAATATTTTGGCATGAATATGCCGATGTGGCTCAATTGGCAGAGCAGCTGATTTGTAATCAGCAGGTTATCGGTTCGAGTCCGATCATCGGCTTTCTGGGGGAATTCCCGAGTGGCCAAAGGGGGCAGACTGTAAATCTGTTAGCTGTGCTTTCAGTGGTTCGAATCCACTTTCCCCCACTCATCATCTAAAATATTTAAGATGTATAATTAATTAATAGCGCGGGGTGGAGCAGTCTGGAAGCTCGTCGGGCTCATAACCCGAAGGTCGTAGGTTCAAATCCTGCCCCCGCAATTTTGTATGTTTACTCATAAGAGTTCATACAAGAAGATATGTGCCTTGGTAGCTCAGTTGGTAGAGCAGAGGACTGAAAATCCTCGTGTCACTGGTTCGATTCCGGTCCAAGGCATATCTTTTCAAACGGGCGTGTAGCTCAGTCGGTAGAGCACTTGACTTTTAATCAAGTTGTCCGGGGTTCGAATCCCCGCACGCTCATGTTGAACCGTTTTTCCTTAGTTGATAAGGGAAAACGGTTTTTTATGTCATAGGAAACTTCGTCCTATGACACAAAAAACGCTTCGCTAAGGATCGCACTGCGGCGGAGTGGAAGAGTGTCGCTAAAGCGACCCGCCGCAGGCGGAGAATCCTGCTTGCAGGATTCTTTTTTATTGCTCTAAAATCCACAAAAATCCTAGACACCATTTTATGGTTATTCATCAAATTCTACGATCACATAATATCCACGATCATTGTGTTGAATTTCTTTTACGATTCCATGAGTGCTTTTTAAACGGTCACGGCCTTTATAGCAACCGGACATGGCAACTGCAGGTTCGATGATGTAGCAGCTTCCGCTGTCAGCTTCGTGATCGGTGATTTCGACTTCCTGGCCTTCGGTTACCAGGCCCTGGCGTTCCATTTTAAATTGAATCGTTCTCATATTGATTTGCCTCTTTTCTTTCATCTACATTATTTTGAAAAATCTGTGTTATTTTGAAAAATAAAGGTAACTGTTCTTTTGAAACCGTAAGAGTATTATAGTGGGAATCTGTGAGAAAGTAAATAGGATTGGAAATAGGTAGATTCTATGATACAATTTACGAAGAAAAGGGTAGCTATGAAGGTACTGAATCGTTACGAAAAAGGTTTGAAAAAGAGTGGAGATTGGAAGTATGGATCTATATGATAAATTAGTGGATTACAGTCAGTCGGATGTGTATCCATTTCATATGCCGGGACATAAAAGGCAGGTGGGGAATCCGTTTTTACAGGAATTTCCTAATCCATATGCCATTGATATTACGGAGATTGATGGATTTGATAATTTACACCATGCGGAAGGGATCATTCGGGAGTCCATGGACCGGGCGGCAAAGATGTACGGGGCAGACCGGAGTTATTATCTGGTCAATGGAAGCAGCTGTGGGATTTTGAGCGCGGTCTGCGGGATGACCCAGCATGGAGGGAAGATTTTGATGAGCCGGAACTGCCATAAGGCGGCTTATCATGGGGTTTTCCTCAATCGGCTGCGCGTGGAATATATTTATCCACAAATCATAGAGGAATTTGGGATACAAGGTGGATTAGTTCCGGAAGATGTCGAGAATGTGTTGAAAACCGATCATGATATTCAGGCGGTGCTGGTGGTGTCGCCGACGTATGATGGAATTGTATCTGATATAGAAAAAATTGTGGAAATTTGTCATGGGTGTGGGATTCCGTTGATTGTGGATGAGGCTCATGGGGCGCATTTCCGGTATCATAAGGGATTTCCGGTGTCGGCGCTGGATCTGGGAGCGGATGTGGTGATCCAGAGTCTTCATAAGACATTGCCGGCGTTTACCCAGACATCGATCCTTCATGTGAAGGGGGATCTGGTGGACCGGGAGCGGCTGGAGCATTATCTGCAGATTTTTCAGAGCAGCAGTCCGTCATATCTGTTTATGGCTGGGATGGAGCGGTGCCTGAGATTTATGGAAGAGAGTAAAGGGACAGAAGAGGGAATGACCGGCGGACGGAGTATGATGGATCAGTTTTATCATAGGCTGGTGAAACTTCGGAAGGAGTTGGGGGCGATGAAGCATCTGCGGCTTCTGGAAGAAGACCAGAAAGGAAAAAACGGGGTCTATGACCTGGATATTTCCAAGGTGATCATCTCCACAAGGGGAACTGGAATTAATGGAGAAGAGCTGGGAGAATGGCTTCGCCGGGAGTATCATTTGGAAATGGAGATGTGCGCGGCAGAGTATGTGACAGCGATCACGACGGTGATGGATACGGAGGAAGGATTGCGGCGGCTCCGGAATGCGCTTTTGAAGCTTGATGAAAAGCTTGATGAAAAACCAGGTAAAATGGCAGAAAATCAGCCATATGTGATGAATGAACAGAAAAATGGCGATTGTGCTGAGACTGTTGAGGCATTGAAAAATGATCATGGACGAGATTGTAAGGAGCATTGGGCGTTGACAAGTCTGTGTGGAGAAAGTCAGAATGCAGTGATGACCATCGCGGATGGCTGGGAACAGGCGGATGAGAAGATTCCTTTGGAAAATAGTGCGGGACGGATTTCTGGGGAATATATTTACCTGTATCCGCCGGGAATCCCATTTGTGGTACCGGGTGAGCAGATCAGTCAGGATGTGGTGGATCTGGTAAAGAGATACCAGGAATGTGGATATTCGGTGCAGGGAATGGCTGACAAAAGCTGTAAAGAGATACGTGTAGTAAAGTAGGTACCTTTGGCGTGTGAAGACAGAAAGCATAGAACGAAGGTACTAAATGGTTACAAATGAAGAAAAAAATACGAAATAGCGATAGAGGAGAGTTAGAAAAGTGGGAAAAGTAATCGTAATCGAAGGCAGTGACGGAAGCGGAAAGGCAACACAGACAAAATTATTGTACGAGGCATTGACAGCACAGGGAAAAAAGGTGAAGATGGTGTCCTATCCTTGTTACGAGAGTGATTCCTCGGCGCTTGTGAAAATGTATCTGGAAGGGGAATTTGGGGCGGATCCGGCGGCTGTGAATCCGTATGTGGCATCTTCCTTTTTTGCGGTGGACCGGTTTGCTTCTTATCTGAAGGAGTGGAAGGAATTTTATGAGAGCGGCGAAGACCATATTGTGATCTGTGACCGGTATGTGACAAGTAATATGCTTCATCAGACGGCGAAACTGAACTCCCTGGAGGAGAAACTGGTATTTTTGGACTGGGAGTATGATTTTGAGTTTGTAAAAGGCGGACTTCCGGTGCCGGAGAAGGTATTTTTCCTGGATGTAAAACCGGAGGTGACCTTCCGCCTGATGAAGGATCGGGAAAATAAGATCACTCATCAGGCGAAGAAAGATATCCATGAGTCTGATCAGGCATTTTTGGTCAAATCTTATGAAAACAGCATGATCTTAAGTAAAAAATATGGCTGGATCAAAATTCCATGCTGCGATGAGACCGATAATATGAAGTCTATCGAAGCAATTCATGAAATGATTATGAAGCAATTGTAGAAACAATTGTAGAAACAGCTATAAAAGCGTGTAAGCGGAATGCGTTTACAGCTTCATATCTCGGATATAGAAAGCCACCTGGTATGGGAACAGATCCTGGGCGGTTTTTAAAGGGTTATTTAAAATTTTTTTGATATTCTGGATTCGGTAATTGACCGTATTCCGGTGGGTAAAGGTAGATTCTGCCACGCCCATCAGACTACGGTCATTTTCAATATAAGAACGCAACGTTTCCATATACTGGGAATGGTGATGCCGGTCATGCTCTTCCAAAGGTCCAAGGAGCTGCTGTTCGTAGGATTTCAGGATCGTTGTGTCATCGGCGGCAAACAGGATCTTGAAAAAACCCATTTGCTGGAAATTGATGATCTTTTTGTCTGTCTGGTAGGCCATTTGCGCAGCCATCCGGGCGCTGGAAAAAGCGGATTTTACCGAGGCAATGCCGTTGACCTGGGAACCAATGCCGAGGGAGATCATATTTCTCCTGGTAAAATAAGAAAATTGGTCTAAAATCTGGTCGGCAATTTCCTGCGTGTAAGCAAGGGGCAGGTGATTGATGACCAGTGTGTAACAGTCATCCATTTCAAAAAGAAGATAAGGAGACTGAAGGCGTTTGGATTTCTGCCAGAGAGTCAGATGGTTTTCCAGGTGAAGAATGGCCTGACGGAAGGCAGTGGTATCTTCCACGCCAAAACGGATCCGGATACAGAAGACCTGGAAGGTACTGTCCGTCTGGAAACGATTCTTCAGAGGTGCTAAAAGTTCAGAGTTCAGTGGTGCGCCCTGAATGATGGACTGAAAAATATCACCGTATTCCCGTTCTTTTTGGGCCCGTTTCATGATGATGGTGCAAAATTCCTGGACTAACTGGGTGCAGGAAATTTCCCATGGCATGGCAAACAGGGGAAAATCATTTTGATTGCACCAGTCAATAACAGACTGTGGAATGTTTTTTAGGTACATGCCGGTGTTTAAGATCAGACCAGAACAGTCTCGTTTTTTCATGGAGGTGACTACGTGAAGGAGCCAGTCCGGTTCCTGGGATTTCATACCAGTGGTGACAGCCAGCTCCTGTCCACCGAACCGGTTGAGAATGATCTCGTCTTCCAGGAGGTGAACCCAGCCTACGATATGGTTGAGACCACCTTTTCCGGCAATCAGCTTCAGTTCAAAGGTTCGCTTGGTTTTATCAAATAATTCATCAAGACGGATGGCCATGAAGAGTCCTTTCTGTGTCCGCGTAATAAGGACATCTGTAAATTTTATGTATTGACAGTACATATTTTAGCGTTATTTTCAGATTAGCAGATTATGGACGAAATGTCCAGAAAACGATATACTGTAAACAGAAAAAGACAAAACGAAATATTAATAAAAACCATACTGAAAATACAAATCATGTGTAAACAACAAAGACAAAGGTGGAAACGGTATGGTGGAGCAGGCAATAAAAAAATTGCCGGAAATGCAGCAGCAGGAAAATGAAGATTGCGAATGGGAGGTGCAGTTATGGGCGGTATGGATATGGGATTTGTGAATGAACCATCGATGTGTGGAGAAAAGACAACATGTCCTCAGTGGATGGCTGGAGAGCAGTTATATAACTGCGAGAACTTCACCAAGACATTGAGAAAAGCCGGATTTAATCTGGATCGTCTGTTTAAGCAGATGAGATTGTCAGAACAGTGAATGGCATCTGTGTGTTGTGAAGGCAATGATTGACAGAGGATCGAGATTGAAAAGGTATTTTAGGAAAAAGATACGGGTCAGATGAAATGAAATAGAAGTGGGAAAAGCAGATTTCTGTGGAGGTGAATTCCGTGGAATCTGCTTTTTACTTTACGGGATTCTGGTTCACAGTCTCTATACATAAAAGCGATTTTATGCTATAATGACCAAAAGTAAGTTGTGAAGGAGGGGATTTTATGCCAGGTTTTCAGGACATTTTAGGACATGAGACCATTAAGGAGCATTTTAAGAAAGCCATAGCTGTTCACAAGGTTTCCCATGCGTATATCCTTGCGGGAGAAGCGGGAATGGGGCGCAAATCCCTGGCCAATGCATTTGCTTTGACGCTTCTGTGCGAAAAGGGACAGACAGAGCCCTGTCTGGAGTGTCATGCGTGTAAGCAGGTGCTGTCTGGCAATCATCCGGATCTGATTTACGTTACTCATGAAAAACCGGCCAGTATTGGTGTGGATGATATCCGTGAGCAGATCAATGATACCATCCAGATCCGGCCTTACAGCGCGAATTATAAGATCTATATCGTGGATGAAGCGGAGAAGATGACGGTACAGGCGCAGAACGCCCTGCTAAAAACCATCGAGGAACCACCGGCTTATGCGGTCATCCTATTATTGACCACCAACCCGGATGGATTTTTGCCTACGATTTTATCCCGCTGCGTTCAGTTGAAGTTAAAACCGCTCCCGGACTCCATGATCCGTGATTATCTGACGGAGAAGATGGGCGTGTCTGAGAGCCAGAGCGAGTTGTACGCTGCATTTGCCAGGGGAAATCTGGGTAAGGCGAAACGGCTGGCAGAATCAGAGGATTTTCGTCAGTCCTACGAGCAGATATTAAATATTTTGAAAAATATCCGCCAGATGGACATTTCCCAGCTTTTGGACGCTATCAAGCGCCTGAAGGATGAAAATATGGATCTGCACGAATGTCTGGACATTATGCAGGTGTGGTATCGGGATGGTCTGATGTTTAAGGTGACCAAGGATGCCAATCTGCTGATCTTTAAGGATGAATTCAGCGCGATGAATGAGATGAGCACCAGGATCGGATACGATGGCTTTGAGAATATTTTAAATGCCATTGACAAGGCGAGAATCCGTCTGGATGCGAATGTTAATATGGAACTTGCTCTGGAACTGATGTTCCTGGCGATGAAGGAGAATTCATAAATGGTAAAAGTAATTGGAGTAAGATTCCGGAATGCGGGAAAGATCTATTATTTCGCACCGGGCAAATATGAGATCAAATCCGGTCAGCACGTGATCGTGGAGACGGCCAGAGGAATCGAGTATGGATATGTAGTGCTGGGAACCCGTGAGGTGGAGGACGGCAAGGTGGTTCAGCCGTTAAAATCCGTGATCCGCATGGCAACCAAGGAAGATGAGGATGTAGAAGAGGCGAATAAAAAGAAGGAAAAGGATGCATTTAAGGTGTGCTTAGAGAAGATACGCAAGCACAATCTGGAAATGAAGCTGATCGATGTGGAGTATACCTTCGATAATAACAAGATTTTGTTTTATTTTACCGCAGATGGAAGGATTGATTTCCGTGAGCTGGTAAAGGATCTGGCGGCGGTATTTAAGACCAGGATCGAGCTTCGTCAGGTAGGTGTCCGGGACGAAACCAAGATCGTAGGCGGAATCGGTATCTGTGGACGGCCGCTGTGCTGCCATTCTTATTTATCCGAGTTTATCCCGGTGTCCATTAAGATGGCGAAAGAGCAGAACCTGTCCTTAAATCCGACCAAGATCTCCGGCGTCTGCGGAAGACTGATGTGCTGTTTGAAAAATGAGGAAGAGACCTATGAGTACCTGAATAGTAAACTTCCGAATGTAGGCGATTATGTGACCACAGACGATGGCTTGAAGGGTGAGGTACACAGTGTTAATGTCCTTCGTCAGACCGTGAAGGTGATCGTGGTTGTGGACAAGGACGAAAAGGAGATCCGCGACTATAAGGTTGATCAGTTAAAGTTCAAGCCGAGACGCCGCAAGGAGAAATCCCATGTGCAGGACGATGAGTTGAAGAAGTTAGAGGCATTGGAGAAGAAAGAGTCCAGATCCAAGCTGAATGACAATTAGAGGAATTGAGGGGCACTGTGATCGGGCAGTGTCCCTTTGTGGTTAGAGAGCATCTGCAGAAGCTGACATGGCAGATTTTGTTGGTTGGTGTGCAGACGGAGATGTGTGTCAGTCTGACGGAAAACAGAAGGGAGGCGGAGTATGGAACAGTCCGCAGAGACGAAAAAGAAGGATTGCCCGGATGCAAGGGAGCGGTTTCCGGTGGAGATCCTGGAAGATGAGCGGGTGGATGATCTGCAGAGAAATGGGTATCACATTATCCAGAAGCGGAATGGGTTCTGTTTCGGCATGGACGCTGTGCTGTTAGCCGGGTTTGCCAGGGTAAATCCGGGGGAACGGGCTATTGATCTGGGAACTGGAACAGGAATCATTCCTATTTTGCTGGAAGCCCGGTATGAGGGCGAACATTATATAGGTCTTGAGATCCAGGAAGAAGTGGCAGAGATGGCCAGACGCAGCGTGCGGCTCAATGGATTAGAAGATAAGGTGGATATTGCCCTTGGCGATATCAAGGAGGCCAGTGTTCGGTTTGGTAGAGCACAGTTTGATGTGGTGACTTCCAATCCGCCTTATATGAATGATGCCCATGGGCTCAAAAATCCGGACCTGCCTAAAGCTATTGCACGGCATGAGGTGTTATGTACACTGGACGATGTGGTGCGGGAAGCAGCAGGACTTTTGAAGCCTGGTGGACGGTTCTATATGGTTCACCGGCCCCACCGGCTGATCGAGATCATCAATACGCTGACGAAATATAAGCTGGAGCCGAAACGGATGAAGCTGGTGCACCCGTTTGTGGATAAGGATGCCAACATGGTGCTGATCGAAGCAGTCCGTGGAGGGAAGTCCATGATCAAGGTGGAGGCACCGATTGTTGTATACAAAGAACAGGGCGTGTATACAGATGAGATCTATGATATTTATGGATACTAGGAAGAGAAGGGAACAATATGGCAGGAAAATTATATTTGTGTGCGACCCCCATCGGTAATCTGGAGGATATCACTTTCCGGGTGCTGAACACATTAAAAGAAGTGGATCTGATCGCGGCAGAAGATACCAGACACAGCATTAAGCTGCTAAATCATTTTGGCATCAAGACACCTATGACCAGCTACCATGAGTTTAACAAGGTAGAGAAAGCCAGATACCTGGTGGAACAGTTAAAAGAAGGTGTGAACATTGCGGTAGTCACCGATGCAGGAACTCCAGGCATCTCAGATCCGGGCGAGGAGCTGGTACGCCAGTGTTATGAGGCTGGAATCGAGGTTACTTCTCTTCCAGGCCCGGCGGCGTGTATTACGGCCTTAACGATGTCCGGCCTTGCTACCAGAAGATTCTGTTTTGAGGCATTTCTGCCGTCAGAGAAGAAGGAAAAACAGTGGATTCTGGATGAACTGAAAAATGAAAGCCGCACCATCATCATTTATGAAGCGCCACATCGTCTGGTGCGGACCCTGGAAGAATTAAAAGAGACACTGGGCAACCGCCGCCTGACCATCTGCCGGGAGTTGACGAAAAAGTATGAGGAAGCGTATCAGACTACGTTCGAGGAAGCACTGGCCCGCTATGAGGTGGAAGAACCAAAGGGCGAGTGCGTGCTGGTGATCGAGGGTAAGAGCATTGCCCAGAAGAAAGAAGAACTGGCAAAATCCTGGGAAGAGATGACTCTGGAAGAACACATGGAGATGTACGAGAGCCAGGGAATCGACCACAAAGAAGCCATGAGACGGGTGGCGAAGGACCGGGGAATCAGTAAAAGGGATGTGTATCAGCAGCTGTTGTGATAGAACCGAAATGGTATTTGTCGAGAAAAAGTTCTTGACAAATACCATTTCATTCTATATTATTACTTTGATATTCAAACTATTTGAAACACAAAGTGAAATGGTGACAAGAATGATAACAAAGATAATAGGAACTGGTTCCTGTGTTCCGGAGCGGATCGTGACCAATGACGATCTGTCTCAGATCGTGGAGACCAGTGATGAGTGGATCCAGAGCCGGACGGGAATCCGGGAGAGACGGATCTCAGAAGGAGCGGATACGGCGGAGCTGGCAGCGGGAGCAGCGAAAGCAGCGCTGGAAAATGCCGGAGTCAGCGCAGACGACGTGGATCTGATCTTGGTGGCAACTTCGACGCCGGATCATTGCTTTCCAAATGCGGCGTGTATGGTCCAGGCAGCTATTGGTGCGGAACGGGCGGTGGCCTATGACATTAGCGCGGCCTGTTCGGGATTCTTGTTTGCGGTGAACACGGCCCATGCATTTTTAGGTTCCGGGATTTACAAGACAGCGCTTGTGATCGGAGCGGATACGTTGAGTAAGATCGTAGACTGGAGCGACCGGAGCACCTGTGTGCTGTTTGGTGACGGCGCGGGAGCGGCGGTGCTGAGAGTCGAGGAAGGTGAAAAATCTGGTATTTTCGCTATGAAGATGGGCTCTGACGGAAAAAAAGGTCCGGTACTTTCCTGTGTATCACGGACGGTTGGTAATTTCCTGACTAATACGGAACCGCAGATCGGCTACACGACCATGGATGGCCAGGAAGTCTTTAAGTTCGCGGTGAAGAAGGTTCCGGAGACGATCAAAGAGCTTCTGGATGAGAATGGACTGGAGCCAAAGGATGTAAAACATTATGTTCTGCATCAGGCCAATTACCGGATCGCGGAGGCTATCGCCAAACGGTTAAAGGTGTCCATGGAGCAGATTCCTACCAATATGGAGCATTACGGCAATACATCCGGTGCTTCGATCCCGCTTCTGTTAGATGAGCTAAACCGGGCTGGAAAGATCCAGAAAGGTGATCTGCTGGTACTTGCCGGATTCGGCGCAGGACTGACCTGGGGCGCGACGCTTGTGAGATGGTAGGATGAGGGCAGAGTAAAAGGCAGCGAAGCAACAAAAATATAAATAAAAATTCAAGACAAAAAGGAGATTAAAACCATGTTAGAGAAAATGAAAGAGATCATCGCAGACCAGTTAAGTGTAGACGCAGACACCATCACAGAGGATTCTAAATTCAAAGAGGATTTAGGTGCAGATTCCTTAGACTTATTTGAGTTAGTTATGGCATTAGAGGATGAGTATTCTGTTGAGATCCCGGCTGAGGACTTAGAGAAGCTGACCAGCGTTGGCGAGGTTATGGATTATTTAAAGGCAAAGGGTGTTGAATAAACAGCCCGGCATTCCTGCGTGCAGGCACATAGGCAGTTTGTATATCAGGAAGTAAAGTTAGAGTAAAGAAATTCCATCAGCAGCGGAGGCAGATATGAAAACAAGAATTACAGAACTTTTAGGAATCCAGTATCCGATCATCCAGGGCGGTATGGCATGGGTGGCGGAGCATCATCTGGCGGCGGCCGTTTCCGCTGCTGGCGGCCTGGGACTGATCGGTGGGGCAAACGCTCCTGGCGAGGTAGTCCGGGAAGAAATCCGCAAGGCAAGAGAACTGACCGATAAACCGATCGGCGTCAATGTGATGCTGTTAAGCCCTCATGCAGACGATGTGGCCAGAGTGGTTGTCGAGGAAGGCATCAAGGTGGTCACCACAGGTGCAGGTAACCCGGAGAAATACATGGATATGTGGAAAGCAGCCGGCATTAAAGTAATCCCGGTTGTAGCTTCTGTGGCATTGGCAAAGCGTATGGAAAAATACGGCGCTGACGCGGTTGTTGCAGAGGGAATGGAGTCCGGCGGCCATATTGGCGAGCAGACTACCATGACCCTGGTTCCACAGGTGGTGGATGCAGTATCCATTCCGGTGATCGCAGCAGGTGGTATCGCAGACGGCAGAGGTATCGCGGCGGCATTTATGCTGGGTGCGGAGGCAGTTCAGATTGGAACCCGGTTTGTGGTTTCCAAAGAATCCATTGTGCATGAGAACTACAAGCAGCGGATCATCAAAGCAAAGGATATTGATTCTACCGTAACGGGCAGAACCCACGGACATCCGGTACGCTGTCTGAGAAACCAGATGACCAGAGAGTACATCAAGTTAGAGCAGGAAGGAAAATCCTTCGAGGAATTGGAGTACCTGACATTAGGAACTTTAAGAAAAGCAGTTCAGGAGGGCGATGTGACCAATGGAACTGTTATGGCAGGACAGATCGCAGGAATGATCACCAAAGAGCAGACCTGTAAAGAAATGATCGATGAAATGATGGAACAGGCAGAAAAACTGCTTGGCAGATAGGATAGGAAATCAGCCTGACGTGTCCACCAGGTCAGACTATAGAAAGTGATAAGGGCAGGCGGGCACACAGTATAAGATAAGGAGCTTTACGATGAGCAAGATCGCATTTATTTTCCCAGGACAGGGAGCCCAGTATACGGGAATGGGCAGAGATTTTTACGAGCAGACAGAAACCGGAAGAAAGGTATTTGACCAGGCCAGCGAGCTTCTGGGATTTTCTATGCCGGAGCTGGTGTTTGAGCCAAATGACCGTCTGGACATCACCGAGTATACACAGGCAGCCATGGTAACCACCAGCATTGCCATGATGAAGGTATTTACCGAACGCACCGGAATCCGTCCGGATGTGGCGGCTGGTTTAAGCCTGGGAGAATACTGCGCATTGGCGGCGGCTGGCGTTATGTCGGACGCAGACGCAATCACCACCGTAAGGCAGAGAGGTATCCTCATGCAGCAGGCGGTTCCGGTGGGCATTGGCTCCATGGCTGCTGTGCTTGGCATGGAGGCATCTGCCATCGAGGAGGTCTTAGCCTCCATGGATGATGTGCAGATCGCTAATTATAATTGTCCGGGACAGATCGTGATCTCCGGCAAAAAAGAGGCAGTCGAAGCGGCTGCTGAGAGTTTAAAAGCGGCGGGAGCCAAACGGGTGATCCCACTGAAGGTCAGTGGACCATTCCATTCCCGTATGTTAACAGAAGCAGGAAAAAAACTGGGCCAGGTGCTTGAAAATGTATCCGTTTCCAAGCCACAGATCCCATATGTGGCCAATGTGACTGCCCAGTATGTAACCGATGCAGAATCCGTAAAACCACTGTTAGAGAAACAGGTTTCTTCCTCCGTCCGGTGGCAGCAGAGTGTGGAAATGATGATCGCCGATGGCGTGGATACTTTCATTGAGATCGGACCAGGCAAGACCTTAAGCGGATTTATGAAAAAGATCAACCGGAACGTGAAAGTTCTTAACATAGAAAAAATAGAAGATATCCGGTAGGTCTGCGCACTTGCTGCGCTGACCGTAAGAAAACATGAGCCAGAAAGCAAAAATCCCATCGACGCAGTCGATCTGGAATGGATTTTTGCCTGTAACTGTGAAGGTACTGAACAGTTACAAAAATAGAAGATGTGGAGGTATGTGCAGAATGTTTACAGACAAAATAGCCATCGTAACCGGCGCAGGCCGTGGAATTGGAAAAGAGATCGCAAAGACCTTAGCGGCAAAAGGTGCATTGGTGATTGTCAACTATTGCGGTTCCGCAAAACGGGCCGAGGAGACAGTGCAGGAGATCGAAGCAGCAGGCGGAAAGGCAGAAGCCCTTCAGTGTGACATTTCCGACTTTACAAAGGCTGGGGAAATGATGGACTATGTGATCAAAACCTACGGTCGGGTAGACATTCTGGTGAACAACGCCGGAATCACCAGGGACGGTCTTCTGATGAAGATGTCCGAGGAAGATTTTGACGCAGTCTTAAACACCAACTTAAAAGGCGCGTTCAACTGCATGCGTCATGTGGCAAGACAGATGGTAAAACAGAGAGGCGGCCGGATCATCAACATTTCCTCCGTATCCGGTGTTATGGGAAATGCAGGACAGGTCAATTATTCCGCATCCAAAGCAGGAATCATCGGAATGACCAAATCCGCAGCCAGAGAGCTGGCAAGCCGCGGTATTACCGTTAATGCAGTGGCACCCGGTTTTGTTAATACAGAAATGACAGAGGTGTTATCCGACAGCGTGAAAGAGGCGGCAACCGCCCAGATCCCGTTAAAAACCTTTGGTGAGACCAAAGATATCGCTTACGCAGTGGCATTTTTAGCATCAGACGAGGCCCGATACATCACCGGACAGGTGCTGTGTGTAGATGGCGGAATGGCAATGTAGAGAGGACATGAACATGAAAAGAAGAGTCGTAGTAACCGGTTTAGGGGCAGTGACACCTATCGGAAATGATGTGGAGTCTTTCTGGAATGGTTTAAAAGAGAAAAAAGTAGGAATCGCTCCGATCACCACATTTGATACAACGGAATATAAGGCAAAACTGGCAGCAGAAGTGAAGGATTTCGATCCGAAGGCATGCATGGATCCGAAAACAGCTAAGAGAATGGAGCGTTTCTCCCAGTTTGCCGTAGCAGCTTCCAAGGAGGCATTAGAGGACGCAGGTATTTCCATGGAAAATGAAGATCCGTACCGTGTAGGCGTGTGTGTCGGCTCCGGTATCGGAAGCCTTCAGGCAGTGGAGCGTGAGCATCAGAAATTACTGGAAAAAGGACCTGGAAGAGTGAATCCCCTTCTGGTTCCGATGATGATCAGCAATATGGCAGCAGGAAACGTAGCCATCCAGTTTGGCTTAAAGGGTAAATGCTTTAACGTAGTGACAGCCTGCGCTACCGGAACCCATTCCATTGGCGAGGCGTTCCGTTCCATCCAGTACGGCGAGGCAGAAGTGATGGTAGCTGGCGGTACTGAGGCAAGCGTGACACCGATCGGCGTTGCTGGATTTACTGCCCTGACTGCATTAAGCACCTCCCAGGACCCGTTACGGGCGTCGATTCCATTTGATAAGGAACGAGGCGGTTTCGTCATGGGCGAAGGCGCTGGCGTGGCGGTATTAGAGGAACTGGAGCACGCAAAGGCAAGAGGAGCCAAGATCTACGCGGAGTTAGTTGGCTACGGTGCCACCTGTGATGCCTTCCACATCACTTCTCCGGCAGAGGACGGAAGCGGTGCGGCAAAAGCCATGGAATATGCCATGGCGGATGGCGGCGTGAAACCAGAGCAGATTGATTACGTGAACGCCCACGGAACCGGAACCCATCACAATGATTTATTTGAGACAAAAGCGATCAAGCTGGCCCTGGGCGATCATGCCAGGGACGTTCATATCAACTCTACCAAGTCCATGATCGGACATCTCTTAGGCGCAGCAGGCGGCGTGGAATTCATTGTCTGTGTGAAATCTATTGAGGATGGTTTCGTTCACGCAACGGCTGGTCTGGAGGTAGCAGACGAAGAGTGCGATCTGGATTACACCAAAGGCGAGGGCATTTCTACCGATGTGAACTATGCCATCAGCAACTCCTTAGGCTTTGGCGGACACAACGCCAGCCTTCTGGTGAAGCGTTTCGAAGAGTAGGAGGAGGAAAATGGAAATTCAGGATATTTTAGCACTGGTGCAGGCGGTTGCGGACAATGGCCTGACGGAGCTGAAGGTAGATGATGGAAATGTCAAGCTGTCTTTGAAAAAGGAACATCCGGTGGTTAACGTGGTAGCCGGTAATACCGGAGCTGGATCTGCAGGAGCCGGAATGCAGGTGGCTGGCGTGCAGATGCCGGATTTTGGCAGTTTCGGCGCAGCAGGCGCTCTTGCAGCAGGTACAGTGGCAGCAGCACAGGAGACAGGCAACGCTGTGGCAAATACTGGCGCAGCAGCGAAAACGGCTCCGATCAATTCTGATAAAATCGTGGTTTCCCCGTTGGTAGGAACCTTTTACAGCTCCTCTTCCCCAGAGGCAGAGAGCTTCGTAAAAGTTGGTGATACCGTGAAAAAAGGACAGGTTCTGGGCATTGTTGAGGCCATGAAGCTGATGAATGAAATTGAGAGCGAGTATGACGGAGTGGTGGAAGAAATCATGGTCGGCAATGAAGAGGTCGTTGAGTATGGCCAGCCGCTGTTCCGGATTCATTAAGGAGATATCATATGCTGGGAATTAAAGAAATTCAGGAGATCATTCCCCACAGACATCCATTTCTTCTGATCGACTGCATCGAAGAATTGGAGCCGGGAGTGAGAGCCGTAGGCTATAAATGTATCACTTACGATGAGCCGCAGTTCCGCGGCCATTTTCCACAGGAGCCGGTCATGCCGGGCGTCCTGATGATCGAGGCGTTAGCTCAGGTTGGTGCGGTTGCCATCTTAAGTGTAGAGGAAAATAAGGGCAAGACCGCTTATTTTGGAGCCATTGATAAAGCAAAATTCAAACGGAAAGTGGTTCCTGGAGATAAATTAAAGCTGGAATGCGAGATCATTAAGCAGAAGGGACCGGTTGGCATAGGAAAAGCGGTTGCTACGGTTGACGGCAAGGTTGCTGTTTCTGCAGAATTAACATTTATGATCGGATAGGGGAAAACTATGTTTCGTAAGATATTGATTGCCAACCGGGGCGAGATCGCGGTGCGGATCATCCGGGCCTGCAGGGAAATGGGAATCCAGTCAGTCGCAGTCTATTCTGAGGCAGACCGGGACAGCCTTCATACCCTGCTTGCGGATGAAGCCATCTGCATCGGACCGGCTCCGTCTACCAAAAGTTATCTGAATATGGAACAGATCCTGGCGGCAACCGTTGCCATGGGTGCGGAAGCTATTCATCCGGGATTTGGATTTTTATCAGAAAATGCAAAATTCGCGGAATTATGTGCAAAATGCAATATTGCGTTTATCGGACCGTCCGCAGAGATCATCCACCGGATGGGCAACAAATCCGAGGCAAGAAAAACCATGATGGAGGCAGGAGTTCCGGTAGTCCCGGGAAGCAAAACTCCAGTCTATACGGTGGAAGAAGCCAGAAAAATGGCAGAGGAGATCGGTTATCCGGTGATGATCAAGGCATCCTCCGGCGGCGGCGGAAAGGGCATGCGGATCTCCAGAGGTCCGGAGGACTTTGACGCTAATTTCCAGAATGCCCAGATGGAGTCCATCAAAGGATTTTCCGATGATACGATGTACCTGGAGCGCTACGTGGAACGCCCACGGCACATCGAGTTCCAGATTCTGGCAGATAAATATGGCAATGTGGTGCATTTGGGAGAGCGTGACTGCTCCATCCAGCGTCGTCACCAGAAGGTGCTGGAGGAATCCCCCTGCGCTGCCATTTCCCCGGAGCTGCGCAAGAAAATGGGCGAGACTGCCATTCGCGCAGCCAAAGCGGTTGGTTATGAAAATGCGGGAACCATCGAGTTTTTGTTAGATAAAGATAAAAATTTCTATTTTATGGAAATGAACACCCGGATCCAGGTGGAGCACCCGGTTACGGAGATGGTGACAGGGCTGGATCTGATCAAAGAACAGATCAAGATCGCGGCTGGCGAGCGGCTGTCTATGACACAGGATGACATCCATCTCACCGGACACGCCATCGAATGCCGGATCAACGCCGAAAATCCGGCGAAGAATTTTATGCCGTGTCCTGGAAAGATCACCAATGTCCATGTGCCGGGCGGCAATGGAGTACGCATCGACACTCATATTTACAATGATTATCAGGTTCCGGCGAACTACGACTCCATGCTGCTGAAATTAATTGTTCACGGCGAAGACCGGGAGACTGCCATCGCCAAAATGCGGAGCGCTCTTGGCGAGCTGGTGATTGAGGGGATCGAGACCAATCTGGATTTCCAGTATGAGATCTTAAGCCACGAGGCTTATCAGAAGGGGCATACGGATACCCATTTTATTCCCACGTATTTCCCACAGTATTGTAAAGAATGAAAGAGAAAAACTCTAGTACACTCCAAGGCACTGGAAAGGAGGGCCATAGAACATGTTGAGAGATATGTTTAAGAAAACGTACACGCTGATTGATACAAAATACAAGAATCATTCAAAAAATGAACCGAATATTCCAGAGGGCCTTTGGAGAAAATGTAAAAAATGCGGACAGCCGGTGTACGGCGAGGACGTGAAAAATAATAATTATATCTGCCCGAAGTGTAAGGCATATTTCCGGGTGCACGCCTACCGTCGGATCGATCTGGTGGTAGATCCAGGAACCTTTGAGGAGTGGAACGCCCAGATGGACTTCTCCAACCCGTTAGGCTTCCCAGGCTACGAGGAAAAGGTACAGGCAGCTCAGGAGAAAACCAGGTTAAATGAGGCCATTGTCACCGGAAGCTGTAAGATCCAGGGGCAGAAATCTGCCATCGGTGTCTGTGATGCCCGATTTATGATGAGCAGCATGGGTCATGTGGTGGGTGAGAAGATCACACGGATGGTAGAGCGGGCAACCGAAGAAAAACTTCCGGTGATCATCTTTGCCTGCTCCGGCGGCGCCAGAATGCAGGAGGGGTGTATCTCCCTGATGCAGATGGCGAAGACCAGCGCGGCGCTGAAACGGCACCATGAGGCAGGACAGTTATTTGTCAGTGTCCTGACCGATCCGACTACCGGAGGCGTAACTGCCAGCTTTGCCATGTTAGGTGATGTGATTTTAGCCGAGCCGGGAGCGCTGATCGGATTTGCAGGACCGAGAGTGATCCAGCAGACCATCGGGCAGAAACTGCCGGAGGGCTTCCAGAGAGCAGAATTCTTATTAGAGCATGGATTTGTGGATAAAATTGTGCCTCGTGAAGAGATGAAAGAGGTGCTGGGCCAGATCCTGCGGGTGCATGGCGTGGGGAAAACTGCGGATGAGATTGTGGATAATTCAGATAAAATCCAGGATGTTGGTGGAGAGAGTCAGTCGGATGTCCAGAATCGTGCAGGCGTATCGGCTCACACAGCTGCGCAGCAGAAAACGGTATCCGGCGTCAAGACAGCCTGGGACCACGTCCTTCTCTCCAGAAAAGCTGACCGTCCTACCGCTCTTGACTATATCACCCGTCTGTTTCCGGATTTCATGGAGCTTCACGGAGACCGTTATTACGGCGATGACGGCGCTGTCATCGGTGGAATCGCTACGTTCCATGGAATGCCGGTGACGGTGATCGGACAGCAGAAAGGCAAGACCACCAAGGAGAACTTAAAATACAACTTCGGTATGCCATCTCCAGAAGGTTACCGCAAGGCTCTTCGGCTGATGAAGCAGGCAGAGGCTTTTGGACGTCCGGTGATCTGTTTCGTGGACACTCCAGGCGCATTCTGCGGCATCGAGGCTGAGGAGCGTGGACAGGGCGAAGCCATTGCCAGAAATTTGTTTGAGATGGCGGATTTAAAGGTTCCGGTACTTTCCATTGTGATCGGAGAAGGTGGTTCCGGCGGCGCCCTGGCAGTTGCTGTGGCAAATCAGGTCTGGATGATGGAAAATGCGGTTTATTCTGTATTATCCCCAGAAGGCTTTGCCTCCATTCTCTGGAAAGACAGCAAAAAAGCGGCCCAGGCGGCGGAAGTGATGAAAATGACCGCCAAAGACCTGTTGGAACTTCACGTAGTTGACCAGGTGATCCCGGAGCCGGTTCCGGCCTGTGCAGAGGAGATGGGACGGATCACGGCAGTATTAGACCAGAAAATTGGTGGATTCTTATCAGAAATGAGCGGATTGTCAGGAGAAGAACTGGCACAGCAGAGATACGAAAGATTCCGGGCGTTCTAGGAGGGAAATGATGGAAAAAATGAAACCATTAACAATCGGTGAGCTGGTGATCGAGAAACCAGTGATCCAGGGCGGCATGGGAGTTGGCATCAGCCTGTCCTCTCTGGCCGGAGCTGTGGCAAAAGCCGAAGGAGTTGGAATCATTTCCACGGCCCAGATCGGTTTCCGGGAGCCGGATTTTAAGGAAAACCCGTTAAAAGCCAACTTAAGAGCCATTGGAAGTGAACTGAAAAAAGCCAGAGAGATTGCGCCCAAAGGTGTCATCGGCTTTAACATCATGGTAGCCACCAGAAACTACGAGGAATATGTCAAAACCGCAGTGAAAGCCGGCGCTGACATCATCATTTCCGGTGCGGGTCTTCCGGTTTCCCTTCCAGAGTATGTCCGAGAGGCAGAAGGTAAGGCGGGCGATCCGGCGGTGAGATTAAACACCAAACTGGCGCCCATTGTTTCTTCTTTAAAATCCGTTTCTGTGATCTGTAAATTATGGGAGCGGAAATACCAGACAACTCCGGATCTGGTGGTGATCGAGGGGCCATTGGCAGGCGGTCATCTGGGATTTTCCAGAGAGCAGCTGGCAGAATTGGAGGCCGATACCACCGATACGGCTCATACCTTCCATAAAGAAGCTTATGAGGCGGAGATCCGTTCCATCATCGATTTTGTGAAAAAGTTAGGTGAAAAATATGGGAAAATAATCCCGGTTGTCGTTGCTGGTGGCATCTATACTCATGAGGACGTCCTTCACCAGCTGGAATTAGGCGCAGACGGTGTCCAGGTGGCAACACGTTTTGTCACCACGGAGGAATGTGATGCACCAGAGGCTTACAAGCAGGCGTACATTCAGGCAAAACAGGAAGATATCGTCATCACCAAGAGCCCGGTGGGAATGCCAGGCAGAGCCATCCGCAACGCATTCTTAAAACAGGTAGAAGCAGAGCGGAAGCCGCCAAAACACTGCTATCAGTGTCTGGAACGCTGTGACCGTGCTAAGATCCCGTATTGTATCACGGACGCTTTGGTTCAGGCTGCAGAGGGTCATTTAGACCAGGCGTTGTTATTCTGCGGAAGCAACGCATATCGGGCAGAACGGATCGAGACCGTGCAGGAAGTAATGGACGATCTGGTATTTGGGATATAATATGATACCAGGGTCAAAAGGTCAGAAGTTCGACGCAAGCTTGCAGGAGAATTTTTGACCTTGAGACCCGCCAAAAACATGAGTAAGCAGCCATTTTTCAAAGAAAAATGAGCGAATTACGAATGTTTTTGAGGGTGCTATGTGCCAGTGGCACATGTTTAGCACTGACCGAAGCAGAGCGGAGATGCGGGAGCACGCAGTGCAGAGCAATCCGGTATCAGAGGGGTCAAAAGCTTTTGACCCCAACATTATAATATAAGAATTACGAAGGGGGATTTCGCAGTAAGAGACGCGGGATTCCCCAGTTTCCGTTCATAAGAAATCTGGTGCCGCGTCCTATGGCAGTGAATGTTGTATACAGGATTCATTTCCGCGAAACTCACAGGCATGAATTACCCTATCTTCTTCATATAGTGAAAAAAAGACCAGGGACAGACCAATATGCTAAATGGACTCTGGGCGTTCATGATGATCGCCGGAATCATATATGGGAGTTTTAATGGAAACATCCAGGCAGTAACCGAAGCTGCTTTCCAGTCTGCCGGAGAGGCCGTCAGCCTGTGTATCACCATGCTTGGGATCATGTCCTTCTGGACCGGGATCTTAAAAATTGGTGAGCGGGCTGGGGTGATCGAAGCATTGACCAGGAAAATGACGCCGTTGATTCATTTCTTATTTCCGGAGCTGCCGTGTGGCCATCCGGCAGTTGGCTCCATCTCTGCCAATCTCATTGCCAATGTCCTGGGGCTTGGCTGGGCGGCAACACCTGCGGGATTGAAGGCCATGGAAGATTTAAAAGAGCTGGAAGAAGAACGCCGCAGTGCAGATCCTATGTACGCCAGAAGCGTTCCAGAGGGCACTGCCAGCGGGGAAATGTGTACCTTTCTGATCATCAATATTTCTTCTCTTCAGCTGATCCCGGTGAATATGATCGCCTACCGCAGCCAGTATGGCAGCCGCGTGCCAATGGCGATCGTAGGCCCGGCTCTTGTGATCACCTTGGTGACAACGCTTGTGGCAGTGGTATTCTGTCGGGGAAAGCAAGGCTGTGGAGTGCTAACTAGAGGGAAACAAGATGAAGAAACTTGTGAACGAAGGGTACAGAACATAAAAATACCGGAACGAGAATTGCGGATCGATGGAACCCCAAGAGGTGGGCGCTTATGAGATTCCTCCTTTATATTTCCCGTTTCATGATTCCTTTGGTTATTGTATACATGATAACCTTTGGGTTACTGATGAAGCGCCCGGTCTACGATGATTTCGCAGAAGGGGCCAAAGAAGGAGCCAGAACCGTTGTGGGTGTATTTCCTACACTGGTTGGGCTGATGGTGGGAACCGGAATTCTGCGGGCATCGGGGTTACTGGAATGGTTGGCTGGATTTCTTGCTCCCGTGGCGGAGAAAGCAGGAGTCCCGTCCCAGGTGATTCCGGTAGCTGTGGTGAAATTATTTTCTTCCAGCGCAGCAACCGGGCTGGCACTGGACATTTTCAAGGAATACGGGCCGGATTCCCAGATCGGATTGATGGTATCGCTGCTGCTTTCCTGTACAGAAACTATTTTTTATACGATGAGTCTGTATTTTATGGCAGCAGAGGTCAAAAAAACCCGTTATACACTTCCCGGGGCGCTGATGGCGACAGTCTTCGGGATGTTCATGAGCATTTTAATGGTAAAAGCTGGCTTTTTGTAAGAAAACTCTAAGAATAGGTGGTTGCCATTGAAATTGAAATCATGTATAATCGTTAAGAAACTTTAAAGATCGTCAGACGAGAGGATAAGCAGTGGATACTTACAAGACGCTGAATGAAGTTTTGGTGAATTTGTTCCGGGATGTGATGGATATCGAGCAGAAAGCCATTATCACGGAGGAATTTCAGGATATCACCAACAATGATATGCATATTATAGAAGCGATCGGCATGAACGAGCCTAAAAACATGTCAACCATCGCCAGAGAAATTTCTGTAACAGTAGGAACTCTGACCATTGCCATGAACAGCCTTGTGAAAAAAGGATATGTTCTTCGGGAACGTGGCAAAGAGGACCGGAGAGTGGTTTATATTTCCCTGACGGAGCGGGGCAGGGCCGCTTATGTCCATCATGCACGGTTTCATAAGGCGATGATCGACAGCATATCCGATGAAATGACATCGGAGGAGATGGAGTTACTGATTAAAACCCTGACGAAATTAGATAAATGGTTTCGAAATTGGCAAGAGAACTAAAGAAGGAGACGAAAATTATGAAAAAATTAGCTGTATACGCTGCAGGAATGATGATGGCACTGTCTTTAGCCGCTTGTTCCCCAACAAAGGTTGAGCCAACGAAAGCTCAGACGGAGAATCAGGCAGGTGAGAAGAGCGGAGAGAATTTAAGCCCGGACGGTTTAACACCAGAAGAGGCAAGAGCATTGAATCAACCGGCAGTTGACCCTAAATTGGAGACCCCGGATCCAAACGCAGAGGTGATGGACAGTGTTTTAGTTTATATGTTAAATGACGAGGGAAGCGGTTTAAAGACAGAGATGGAAGACGCAGAAACAGTTGATGCAGATACAGTTGCAGCACTTCTGGTAGAAAAATCCATTCTGGATGAAGGAACTACTGTGAATTCCTTTGATATTTCCGGTGGTGAGAAAGCAGGCCCAGGTGTAGACGCATCCGAAACTGGTTCCGGCGAGAGAGTCGGTACCCTGGATCTGTCCCAGTTAGACCCATATGCTTCTAAGGCTGTGTTATGTGCCATTGGCAACACCTTCTGTGAAAATTTTGAGTTAGACAGCTTAGAGCTTCTGGTAAATGGCGAAGCTTACAGTGGTGAGAACTTAGACGGCGATGTGCTGACTTATGTAGAGGATTATAAGACAGTCGAATAAAAATAGAAAGAACAGGGTGCCACGCAAAAGATAAAAATGTGGCAGCCCTGTTTTTTACGTTTTATGAATCAGATAGTTTCCGCAAAGAGCCGCATCGCCCCCACCAGCGCCGGATTTTTATCCGGATCAGCCTGCAGGATTTCATAGGACGGGACGAAAGCGGTGAAGGAGCCATTGGTTTCGGAGAGATCATTAAAATCCTGGAATCCCAGTGCCTTGGCGCGGTGATGCAGTGCGGAGCCGGACCAGAGATTTTCAAAGCAGCTTCGGTGACCGCAGTAGCTGTCCAACGATGTTTTGCATAGACTGCAATTCATTATCCATCTGGGTACTGACCTGGGTTAGTTCTAAATCTACCGTTTCAAAAATTTCATGGTAAAATTTCTTCATAAAACGTGAAGAATAGAAAAAAGTTAGAATGGTAAGGGGAATCAGCAGAATCATCATGTATGAAACCAGATACCGGATGTACTGCTTTCCCCATTTTAGCTTTTTGTGCAACTTATACATATTATATTGAAAAACGGCACACCGCATTCTCGTTACTTTAGTGATGAGTTAGGTGTGCCAAATTTTTTATCATAATACAGAACAGGTGTTTGCTATATATAGAAATATATGGTA
>SKDY01000761.1_pt1 | contig 23920 bp, 21 predicted proteins | sample 4826591 | NCBI WGS metagenome assembly SKDY01 (sample SAMN11008823, study PRJNA524170) | human gut metagenome | biome: Human fecal sample; material: Feces; isolation source: fecal sample from pouch patient p10, p22 | host: Homo sapiens | place: Israel: Tel-Aviv | collected 2016-06-15 | reverse complement strand
AATGCGACTCATTGTCGGCATCATATGGATTGGCCTTGAGCGTGAGGGTATCGCCGACTTTAAGCCCATTGGTTTTGGCGAGATCCTCATGGACCATCGACATATGCTTATCGGATGCCTTGAGATGGCGTCCGTCGACCATGCCGAGCGTGTGAGACGTGAACACATTGAGTTTTGACGAATCGTTTGTGCCCATGACGTTGGCCGCATTGCCGAACTGCTGTTCTTTCTCCGCATCGTAATCATCGCCGCCGGGGACCTTCACCACGCTGGCTCCCACGAGATCGGCGGTGGCGTTCTGCCTGACCATGTACGAGTCAACCCCAGGCAGTTTCGAGATTCGTTGCACATCAGCGGGACGGACCATTCCGCCTCCGCGAGGTGTCAGCATGCTGCCTTGCAGGTTACTGGCCAGCACGAATCCGCCGACCGCCTGTTTCTCAATCTGTCCGGCCTCATGTTGAGCTGCCCGAGAAACTGCGGTCGCGGACAGCATACTCGCCGTTATGATGGTCAGCACAATGAACAGCACCGCAGTGCGTACTCGTTTTCTGAGCACATAACGCGCCGCCCGTGAGATGAATGTCATTAATACCCCCTGTAAAGCTGGGATCTTCTCATCCGAAACAATGAAATCTAATTCGATCCTTCGATTGGTCATTCGCTAAAATACATGGTTCACCTCAGAACATGGCAAGATATGCCTTGAGCGAAAAAGCGAAACAACATTGGTTGCATTATGCTCCGGGACATCGTTCGTTTTGTTCATTTAACAAACTTTGAACGGTCATAAAACAGTGCATATACCAATGGAGGCCCCAATCGAAATTGGGGCCTCCATCAGAGAGAAAGGAAGGAGTGGCAAGTATTGGTTATTTACTCAGTCAGAGTCTTAGCCTTTTCGTTGACGGCTTCAACCGTCTCGACCGTCTTGGCTTCCTCGTCGGAGACCTCACCGGCCGCGAGCTTGGCTTCGAGCTGCTCGACGATTTCGGCGTGCATCTTCTCGTTGATCTTCACCTTGAAGGCGAACACCAGCAGGCTGAGCACAATCAGAACGAGCGGCGTCCAGAAGGCGCAGACTTCGAAGGTGTGGATGTTCGCGGGGGTCATATCGGCTGCAGTGGCGCTGCCGGTCATACCTGCCGCGACGGCGATGAAGCCGGTGATGCCGTTCGACAGGGCGCCACCGATCTTGTCGAGCATCGGGCGGACGGACAGAGTGACGGCCTCGTTACGCTTACCGTTCTTCAGCTGGCCGTATTCGATGGAGTCGGTCAGGGAGAGGATGGCGGTCATCTGGATGAGCGTGCCCGGCACGTAGAAGAGCACCAGTGCGATGAACACTACGACGATGTTGGTGGAGAAAAGACCCAGCAGAACGTAAGCGACAATCATGGAGATCATGCCACTGATGTACAGGTAGCGGCGTGGGATGCGCTTGTTCAGAATCGGGTACAGCGGAGCCATGATGAGGCCAGCCACCAGTGCGATGACGCCGGTCGCGGAGTAGGCGGCCGGGTTGTCGAGCACGAACTTGAACAGGAAGAGGAGCACGCCGGTAGTGGCCACGTTGGCGATGGCGTACAGCAGGTAGGACAGGGCGACCCACAGCAGCTGGTCGTTCTGGAACAGTGCCTTGAATGCCTCGAGCGGGTTGCCGTTCTTCTGGGCCTTGGCGCGCAGGGCGCTGGTGCTTTCCTTGGTGCCGAAGGCAACGGTCCAAGCAGTGAGGATGCCGAGCAGCATAACGATGATGCCGAATGCGGTCCAGCCGCTCTGGCTTTCAGCCTGCTTACCGGTGAACATGTAGCTGAAGTAGGTGACAATCGGGATGACGAAGATAGTGATGCCGTTGTAACCGATGGAACCGGTGAAGGATCCCAGAGAGGTGTAGGTGGAACGCTCATGGGAGTCGGAGGACAGTGCCGGAATCATGCCCCAGTAGGAGATATCACGCAGGGAGTAGAACACGTCGAGCACGACGAAGGTGATAACGAACAGCACGATGAACAGCGTGGTGTTGACATTCACCAGACCGAACATGCCGCTGAAGACGATGGCGAGCAGCACGGCCGAGACGGCACCGCCGATGAACTGCCAAGGACGGAAGCGTCCCCATTTGGTGGTGGTGTTGTCGACGATGTTGCCCAGCAACGGGTCGATGAAGATTTCTGCGATACGGATAATCACCACAAGGCTGGTGATGACGCCGATAAGCTTGGCCGCCAGCGCCTTATCGACGCCAGAGAACAGGCAGCTGGTCACGTACACAACAAAGTACGTGCTCATGGCGTTGTAGAAGGCAGCTTGGCCCAAGTTACCGCATGCGTAGGCGATGCGCTGACCGAGCTTTCCCTTGCGGACTCCACCGTCCGCGGCTGATGCGTTGCTCATTTTTTCTTCTCCTCTAAGATAGTTGGAGCCGAGATCACCCATTGATCTTGTAGTGCAACTATACGCCGTTTTATAAACGGAAGTAAAAAACATTAGTAATCAAGGCTTTTGCCGGCGTGTTGCAATAGCTCCCACAATGCCAAGCCCATCCGTCACCGACTTAAACACGTTTAATGGGAGTGCTTGAAAAACAGAGGAAACCGTGGCGGTAAATACGATTTGCTTTTTCAGTAAAAAACATTTATCATTACCAGTAAAGGAAGTTTAGCTTCCACATCATTCACAACGAAGTAATGAAAGAAAGCAGGAAACATGGCAAACAGCAATCGTGTTGAGCACGCATCCGAGACGTGGCTGACCGACGCGACTGTGTTCGAGGTCAACCGTACGCCGGCCCATTCCAACCACAAGTGGTTCACGCGTGATCCGCAGAGTGGTGAGTACTCCGATCTCACGCAAAGCCTTGACGGAGAATGGCGCGTCGAGATCGTACAGGCTTCCGACATCGACTTCAGCGAAGAGCCATTCGTTGCTGAGAACTTCGATGATTCCGCTTTCTGCCGCGCCCAGGTTCCGGGCCATCTGCAGATGGCAGGCCTGCTGAAGAACAAGTACGTGAATATCCAGTATCCGTGGGACGGCCACGAGAATCCGCTGGAGCCGAATGTTCCGGAAAACAATCACGTGGCGCTCTACCGCAGGAAGTTCGTTGTGTCCAAGCGTCTTGCGGACACCAAGGAGTCCGGAGGAAGCGTCTCCATCGTCTTCCATGGAATGGCAACCGCAATCTACGTATGGGTCAACGGCCTGTTCGCAGGTTACGGCGAGGACGGATTCACTCCCAACGAGTTTGATATCACCGACCTGCTGCATGACGGAGAGAACGTCGTAGCGGTCGCCTGCTACGAGTATTCCAGCGCATCCTGGCTTGAAGACCAGGACTTCTGGCGTCTGCACGGTCTGTTCCGCTCCGTCGAACTGACGGCGCAGCCCCACGTTCATGTCGAGAACATGCAACTCGAAGCCGATTGGGACGCCGAGTCCAGCACCGCCTCTCTTGACGCCGCATTGTCCGTGCGCAACGCCTCCGATGCCGCTACCATCTCGGCCACGTTGAAGGATTCCGAAGGCAACGTGGTATGGGAGGCCTCGACCAACGCCGACGCCAATACCACGTTCGCAAGCGGTTCCTTGCAGGGCCTCGAGTCGTGGAGCGCCGAAAGCCCATCTCTGTACGAACTTGAAGTCAACGTCATCGACCAGGCCGGCAACATTGTCGAAACCGTCGTTCAGAAGGTCGGCTTCCGTCGTTTCCGCATCGAAAACGGCATCATGACCCTTAACGGCAAGCGCATCGTGTTCAAGGGCGCGGACCGTCATGAGTTCGACGCCAAGCGCGGCCGTTCCATCACCGAGCAGGACATGATCGATGATGTGATTTTCTGCAAGCGCCACAATATCAACGCCATCCGCACCTCGCACTATCCGAACCAGGAGCGTTGGTACGATCTGTGCGATGAGTACGGCATCTACCTGATCGATGAGACCAATCTCGAAACCCATGGCAGCTGGTGCCTGCCCGGCGACGTGGTCACCGCCGAAACCGCGGTTCCAGGAAGCAAGGCACATTGGGAAGGTGCCTGCGTCGACCGTGTCAACAGCATGATGCGCCGCGACTACAACCACCCGAGCGTGGTCATTTGGTCTCTCGGCAACGAGTCCTACACCGGCGATGTGTTCCGCGCCATGTACAAGCACGTGCACGACATCGATCCGAACCGCCCCGTGCACTACGAGGGTGTGACGAAGAACCGCGACTACGACGATGTGACCGACATCGAAACCCGCATGTACGCGCATGCCGATGCGGTTGAGGAATATCTCAAGAACGATCCGCAGAAGCCGTACATCTCCTGCGAGTACATGCACGCAATGGGCAACTCGGTCGGCAATCTGGACGAATACACGGCACTGGAGCGTTACCCGCACTATCAGGGCGGCTTCATCTGGGACTTCATCGACCAGGCGATCTATGCCACCCAGCCGGATGGCTCCACCCGTCTGTGCTATGGCGGAGACTTCGGCGACCGTCCGAGCGATTACGAGTTCTCCGGCAACGGACTGGTCTTCGCCGACCGTACTCCCGCGCCGAAGGCCCAGGAAGTCAAGCAGCTGTACTCCAACGTCCATATCGACGTGACCGATCGTTCGGTGTCCATCAAGAACGACAATCTGTTCATCTCGACCGGCGGATACCAGTTCGTGCTGCGCATCCTCGCTGACGGAGAGCCGGTATGGCAGTCCGAGCGTCGCTTCGACGTACCCGCCGATTCAGCATGCACGTTCGATGTCGAATGGCCGGTGGATCTCTACCGCGCCAATGCCGATGAGCTGGTGCTTGAAGTGTCCCAGCGCCTCGCTGAGGCGACCGATTGGGCTCCTGCCGGGTACGAACTCGCCTTCGGCCAGACTATTGTGGCCGGAACGAAGGCAGCCGAAGACGCGGCCCTGCCTGCGGACGGCATCGTCACTGTTGGTCGTTGGAATGCGGGTGTTCAGGGTTCCGGACGAGAGATTCTTCTTTCTCGCACCCAGGGTGGCTTGGTCTCCTACACGTTCGACGGTCACGAATTCGTGCTGCGTCGCCCGGCGATCACCACATTCCGCGCGCTGACGGACAACGATCGTGGCGCCGGCCATGGATTCGAGCGAGCCCAGTGGATGACGGCCGGCCGTTACGCCCGTTGCGTGGACAATGTCATCGAACAGGTCGATGAAGACACGCTCAAGGCCGTATACACGTATGAGCTTGCCACGCCACAGTGCACCAAGGTCACCGTCGGATACACCGCCGATACCACTGGCCGTCTGAACCTGCATGTGGAATATCCGGGCGAGTCCGGCGAGCTACCCACCATTCCTGCGTTTGGCATCGAATGGACTCTGCCGGTCCAGTATTCGAACCTGAGGTTCTTCGGTGCTGGTCCCGAGGAAACGTACCAGGATCGCAAGCACGCCAAGCTGGGCGTATGGAGCACCGATGCGTTCAAGGATCACGCTCCGTATCTCATGCCGCAGGAGACGGGCAACCACGAGGAGGTCCGTTGGGCGGAGATCACCGATGAAAATGGACACGGTCTGCGAGTCAGCCGCGCGAACGGTGCCGCACCGTTCGCTGTGAGCCTGCAGCCGTATTCCAGCTTCATGATCGAAGAAGCCCAGCACCAAGACGAGTTGCCGGCTCCGAAGCACATGTTCCTCCGTGTGCTCGCCGCACAGATGGGTGTCGGAGGCGACGATTCCTGGATGTCGCCGGTCCACTCCCAGTATCACATCCCCGCCGATCAGCCGATCAGCCTCGATGTCAATCTCGAACTGATCTGACGATCGGATAGTGTGTCCCTCCTCTACTCCTTCCTGTGGAGGAGGGACGGCATTGTCTTGCAAGGTTCATTAACCGGTGACGATGCTTCATAACGCAGAAGATGCGGCATGGATTCATGTTTTCCGCATGCCGCGTCCTCTGCTCATATCAGGAAAGAGGCCTGATGCCCAGCCCCAAGGGTTGGACATCAGGCCTCTTTCATATGGTTTTCATAAAGATGGCACGAAACTGTCCCTAACCACCAGTTTTGCGGAAAGCCTCATGTGCAATCGTAGGAGCACATTCTTCTCAAACGGTGCCGGACCGATTGAAATAAAACCAGCATGCTTGCTCTTATTCTTGATGAGATCGTTCACATTACGATACTCAGTTACATGCATGCGCTCATCTTCCGCATGCTGGTAGCAAAAAAGATTGCGGACCGTCCTCCCCTATTAGGAAAGACGGTCCGCAACATTTCGTAACGGATATAACGCAATACGTTAACGCCGGATGGATCCCTTAAATGGCTTATCCGGAGACAGTGCGACACGTCCCATATCAGTCCCTAGAACGTTCAGCGTAATCTCCGTGGGCTTCGAACAGCGCAACGCATATTCCACTGCCTGATCCGTCCACGTCGCATCCACTTGGATTCCACCTCTTGCACGGAGCGCATGGAAGCTCCCCTCATGCCAATCCTCCGGCAGGGCCGGAAGAACGCGAATCCAGCCATCGTGGCTTTGGACAAGCATCTCCGACAGGGCCGCCGGAAACCCAAGGTTCCCGTCGATCTGGAACGGCGGGTGGGCGCATAATCCACTGTCGTACACGCCTCCGCCCAGCAGATTGGTTTCAGCGTTCGCATCCACCGGCCGCAGGAACATGCCTATGATTCGCTTGGCGTGCTCCGCATCACGCAGACGCGCCCACATGATCATGCGCCATACGATGCTCCAGCCGGAACCATCATCGCCACGCACTTCGAGGGATTTCCTAGCGGCTTCCTCCAGGTGCGGAGTCTTAGACGTGATGCCTGCACCAGGATGCAGTTCGTAAAGGTGGGACAGATGGCGGTGCTGTGGATCGGATTCGATGAATTCGTCGTTCCATTCGAGGATTCTTCCATCAGCTCCCAATCGCGTTTCAGCCAGTTGGGAACGGACGGATTCCGCTTCCAGGACCAGAGCACTGTCCTCTTCGTCAAGGTTTTCCAGATCGTGAGAAGCCTGAATTAAATCATCAAGCAGATTACGCACGATGGCCGTGGCATTCTCACTGCTTTGCGCAACGGATACCGGTTCTCCGTCCACCAAGAAACAGTTCTCCGGTGATGTTGCAGGGGACGGGGCCAGTCCATGCTCTGTCTCCGATAGGAAATCCATGCAGAATCGCGCGTTGTCCCGCATAATCGGCCAGATGCGGGACAGATACGATGTATCCTGGTTGAACAGATATTCATCGAACAGGTTCCGGCACATCCATGCCTGGCCGAATGGCCAGAACGACCACATCGGATCGCCGTTCGCAGGAAGGACCCTACGCCAGAGATCGACATTATGGAAGACCGCCGATCCTCGGCAGCCGAGAATCCTGTCAGCAGCGTCGCGCCCCGGCACTAGCAGCTCCTCATTCATGGAGACGAGCGGCTCGATAAGTTCTTGGAGGGCGCATGGGCCTGTCATCCAATAGTTCATTTCGACGTTGATGTTCGTCGTGTAGGCGCTGTACCAGTTCGGAAAATCCTTATGGTTCCAAATCCCCTGCAGATTCGCAGGTTGGGTGTGTGGCCTGGACGAGGAAATAAGCAGATACCGGCCGAAATCAAACATCGCTTCCGCCAGCATCTCCAGACGATGCGGTTCTTTTTTCTCATCCGAGCGAAGGATCGCCGAGAACGGTAGTTCCGTATCGTCGTCATGGGCTGAACCGAGATGGATGGCCACCCTGTCGAAATATTTGCGGTAGTCCGCAATGTGGCGGTCGAGCATTGCCTGCAGGTCAGTTGACCACTCGTCGATAGTTTGCTCCAGATGGTCGGCGATAGCCGTCATGCTTCGTTCCGGCTGCTGATCGCTTCCCTTGAATCCGCTCATACTGCGGAAGCGGAGCGATAATCCGGTGATGTTCGAGCATTGCAGACTGTTGTCGCCCACATTGATGTCGCCACCTGTGACGGTAAGGGAGAATGCACCGGCGTACGCCATTCCGGTTCCGTCCTGCTCATCTTCCCAAGGATTTTCGGAAGGGTGAGGCAGGAGCCCGATGTTGAGTCCAGGCATCCGGCCCATGACGATGAGGGTGGCCCGATGGCCGTCGGATACCGTTTCCAACGAGGCGCGTGATTGTTTGAGGAAAGTGCCGGCGACACTAATGTTCACATCAACCGGCGCATCCGATGACATCCTGTAGACCAACAGGTCATCAGGCTCGCTGCACCATGCGTCGACATGAACGTTGGCATCACCCATCTGGAATGTTTCACCGGCGAGCGCCCTTGCAAGATCCAGTTGGCGTTTCATGCTCTCACGTCCGCCTGCAGGGATCGAGTACTGAATACGGGCCGTTCCGAATGGCTCGTAAATCTGTTCGTCCTTTTCCTGCAGTGTGGCTTCCTTGATGATTCGCGTGGCGGCGGTGTAATCGTCATGCAACGACGCCTGACGTGCCTTGGCCACAATCTCCGGCGTCACCGGCGAGGTTTCCGCATGTGGATATCCAGACCAAAGGGTGTCGTCGTTGAGATACAGCACGTCGGTTTCCGGTTCGGAGCACAGGACCGCTCCCATGCGTCCATTGCCGAGTGGGATGCCTTCTTCCCAGCACGAAGAGATTCCATCGAATGTGAGTTTCATGGTGACGTACCGCCTTATATCCGCACCACAGCCGCACGGCTGATCATTGGCGTGAACCTTGAATCATCCACATGAAGGGTAACCGAAGATACTTCGACATCGTCGAAGCGGAGTATCCTGCGGTATCCCACTGTGCCGAACTGGCCGAGTACACACTCAGTGCCGTCAGATAGCACACCAGTAACGCGCATATGTTCGATGCGCTGCCCACACTCTATGGCCTCTTCGACTACAACGGCATTGATCGTCGTCAGTTGCGGGAAAGTGAGCGTGATGGCAGGGGCCACGTCATCGATGCTAGGAGACCAATACGTGTCTTGATTCCCATCGATAAGTCGCATTGCAGCTTCGTTCGCGCTACTGGTCTTGACTTCGCAACAAGACGAAGCCAATGCTTTGCGGAATTCATTGATACGGCTTCCCAACCCCTTGAGTGACTCCACATCCGGTTCTGCGAACAGTCCTTCTGGAGACGGAGGAATATTGAGCAGAAGCGACGAATTGCCGCCGACTGCGGAAAGCCAGAGGTCAAAAAGCTGATCTGCGGTCATGACCTTGTCGTCTTCATACTTGTGGTAAAACCATCCAGGGCGAATGGAGGTATCGACCTCAGCTGGATACCAACAGATGTCATCCCCGTATCCGGAAACTGCCTCACGGCTTCCAAGGTCGTCATCTTGAGAGCGGACCGTGGAGGCAAAGGATGCATCGTCCTCCTGCTGTGAATTTTCCATAGTCAGCTCCGCCGAACGCAGGCGACGAGGCACGACACTCCATTCGTTGTCACGTACATGTCCGGCTTCATTTCCAGCCCAACGAACGTCGGGACCGCATACGGATATCACCGCATTGGGTTGAAGTGAGCGAATGACGTTGTAGTAACGATCCCAGTCGTAATACTGAGTCTTGCCGTTCTTGCCCTCACCATTGGCACCATCCAGCCATACGGAGAAAATCGGTCCGTATTGGGTGAGCAACTCAGTCAATTGTCCGACGTAGAAATCGTCATATGACTTGCCTTTGCCATAGGAGTCTTCGGTCCGATCCCACGGAGACAGGTATACGCCGAACTTTAGTCCATGACGTCTGGCTGACTCACTGACCTCACGAACGAGATCCCCTTTCCCGCCCCTCCATGGCGAGGCGGCAATGGTATGCTGCGTGTAACGCGATGGCCACAGGCAGAATCCATCATGGTGCTTGCACGTCAAGATGACACCAGTCATTCCACCAGCTACCAGCGCATCCATCCACTGTTCCACATCTACATTCTGTGGATTGAACAGCGCCGGATCCTCATGTCCAAGACCCCATTCTCTGTCTGTCATGGTGTTCATGCCGAAGTGTATGAAGGCATACATCTCCATACGCTGCCAGACGAGTTGCCGCGACGAGGGACGTACGTTTGCGAGGTAATTCAAGTTGATACCATCATTTGTTGGATTGCTCATTTTTGCTCCTACACAGGAATTAACGGATAACGCCTTTTCTGATAATGATGTTCGCATACTGTGACTGCTCACCTGTTGCAACGATGCAGTAGGCTTTTTCGGCCTCATCATAAAAGGCGAACCGTTCCAGCATGCCAATAGCCGTTTGCCTGTCAGGCTCATGCTTGGCGATTACCCGACGATACCGATCCCATATCGGGGTGTCGACGGCGTCTCCAGGAACCTTATCCATCAAAAACACCGGATGCTCCGTATATTGATCCAACGGTATAAGCTGCATCACTGCATCGAGAAGTGGTTCGATGGGCTGACCGTCGTATCTGATCACATGGGAATGAGCCCCCAATGACTCAGCGGGAAAGTGGGCGTCCGCGAGAACTATAGTATCGCCATGGCCCATTTCACTGAGAATCTTCAATAAATCGGGCTGTATGATCGACGGTATCCCTTTCAGCATAGCTGCTCCTGCTTGTCTTCAGACTTATTTGATTGTTACTTGCCTAGAATGCTCTGGATATTGCGGTACTGTTCGTCGGTCAGCTGCACGGCGGGTTCATGGATGGACGTGTCGATTGGCAGTCCCTTCGCCTTGACCGCGCCCTTGATGGCGCTGATGAACAGGTCAGCAGTGTCGTACAGGCGCATCAGATAGGAAATGCGTTCAGCCGATTTGATGGCCGTGTCGTAATCGCCGGACTGCCATGCATGATGCAGGCTGACGAAAGTCTCCGGCTCCACATTGGTCAATCCGCACAGCACGCCATTGCCGCCGCTGATTCGGTTGACGGTGTAGTACTCGTCGAATCCGGACAGCACGCTGAACGATGGATTCACCTTACGAACGGCAGCGATGACCTTCCTGGTGTGGCTTATGGTGTCGACGGTGTCTTTGATGCCGATGATGTTCTGGTTCTCCGCTGCGAGATCCGCTACCAGCTCGGGTGTGAGGTCGTTGCCTGTCCTGGCTGGGAAGTTGTACAGAATGACCGGCAGCGTCGTTGCCTTGGCCACCGCAGAGAAGTAGCGCTTCGCGCAATCCGGGGATGGTCCGAAATAGTACGGGGATACTGCAACCAATGCATCGGCTCCGGCTGCTTCGCTTTCCGCCGCCAATGTTCTCACATTGTCTAGGTTGGTGTCTCCCACTCCGACGAGCACCTTCATGCGTCCGGCGACTTTCGAAACTGCGAAACGCACCGCTTCCGCCTTCGTCTTGACGTCGATGGCATAGAATTCTCCGATGCTGCCGAACAGCAGCACACCGTCGATGCCCGCGTCGATGAGATGATCAAGGTGCTTGCCCCAATTGTCGTAGTCAATGGTTCCATCCGCGTTCGTGATGGTGATGGAGGGGCAGAACACGCCTTCGAATTGGGCGTTGCAAGTCATGATATTTTCCTTTCGACGATATGGTAGGCGTTCCGCGCGTTATTGAGGAAGAAGTCGTCATCTCCCGCGAAACGGTTGAGCAGAATTGACAGATGACTGTCGAAATCGGCGTATAGACCAACGACAGGCCAATTCGACGCGTACAGCAACCGCTTGCTCGAGAACGCGGCTTGTGCGAGATCGAGCAAGGTTGAGACGAATCGTGGGTCATCGGTTGGATACCCCGATACCTTGACGTACACGTTTGGTAGCTCTCCGAGCCTATGCAGGGCATCGGATGAGGATTCGAGATTATGAAGATTGGATATGTTGCCCATATGGTCAACGATGACGGTTGCTTCGGGCACCTGCTCACAAGCCTGAGCAAGATCGCCAAGTTCATCCACCCGTACGCATGCGTCGAATGGCATGTTCTTATCGGCCATAAGCTGCAAACCGCGGATGAAGTCATCTTGCAGGCACCGTCCCCGCGGCGATGTCGGCGTATGCAACGGCTCACGAACACCATGCGCGTACAGCGGCACGCGCATGGCCGGTCCGACGGTGGACCGCATAGATGTTGCCAACAGCAGAGGATCATGGTTTTCGGACAGCAGCCGATCTTCCAATGACGTATCGTCCGTGTCAACTTCCACATACACACCGCCGATGAAATTGACCGCAGCGTCTGGGTGGTGCTCATTGTATGAGGCATAGGCGCGTTTGAGACAGTCCATGTCGTAACGGCGGGTGATGGACCCATCCGTACCGTCGAGCCATGAAAGCGGTTGGACGGATGGGTCCCAGATATGGAAATGCGAGTCGATGATCCTCTGCATGTCGCGCGTCCTAGTCGAGTGCCCTATCGAGGTGGACGTATCCGCCGTCGGGGAAGACCCATTGTCCGGTGGTGTGAGAGGACCTGTCGGACAGAAGGAAAACCACGGTGTCCGCGATTTCCGAAGTCTCGGTCATGCGGTGCCCAAGAGGAATCCTGTCGGTGATCTTCGCCAACTGCTCACGCTGCGCCTGCTCGTCGCCGAACGTCTTGATCCATTGCGCGTACAGCGGTGTCCACGCTTCGGCCACGACGACGGCATTGACCCGGACCTCGTCTGGGGCGAGGGCGGCGGCCCACTCGCGGGTCAGACCCAGAATCGCGCCTTTTGCCGCAGCGTAGGCGCTAGTCTTGCCCTGACCGGTCAATGCGGTTTTGGAACCGATATTGACCACCGAGCCCTTGCTGGCCTTGAGTGCTGGCACGCACTGATGAACCAGCTCGTAATAGTGGGTCAGATTGCCATGAAGAGACTCCTCGAACTGACGCCATGACGTGGTCTCGAGCGCGAGGTTGTCGTTTCTGCCGGCATTGTTGACCACACCATCGATATGGCCGTATTTCTTCATGACCGATTCAACAATGGGGGCGATCTCATCAGTGTTGTTCAGGTCAATAAGATAGGTGTCATACGAATCGGTGATCTGTTCGATATCCTGTCGGAATTCGTCGTCAGCACCATCCGAACGATTCAGCACCACTGGAATGGCGCCTTCTTCGGCCAGTCGCAGTGTTATGCCCTTGCCGATGCCTTTGAATCCTCCGGTGACAATAATCACCTTATTCTTAAGATGCAGGTCCATCTCAGGTCCTTCCGACTAGTCCTTGTGCAGGTACTTCATGCATTCGTCGAGCTTCATCTCCGTACCGTTGCCCGGAGCGAGCGGTGCAACGTATCGTCCGTTCTTGATGACGGTCGGATGCACGAAGTACTCATGCTGGTTGTCCACGTATTCGACGACGCGGTCCTCCATCTCGCCAGAGACGGACACATAATCGAACATCGCAAGCTGGCTGATGGCTTCGCACAGGCCAACACCGCCCGCGTGAGGGCAGACCTTGACGCCGAACTTCTTGGCGAGCAGGTATTCGAGAACGATTTCCTGGGGGCCGGCGACTCGGGTCGCGTCAATCTGCATGACCTTGAAACTGCCAGCCTGCAGGTACTGCTTGTACATGACTCGGTTCTGCATCTGTTCGCCGGTGGCCACCGGAATTGGATCGATGGCCTTCTGGATTGCGGCATGACCAAGCACGTCATCCGGGCAGGTCGGTTCCTCAACCCACGCGAGATCGTAGTCATTGAATTTGCCGATCCATTCAATGGCCTGTGGCACATCCCAGACCTGGTTGGCGTCTACGGCGATGGCGATGTCCGGGCCGACCGCTTCACGGGCGAGCTTGAGCCTGCGCAGATCGTCTTCGAGGTTTTGACCGACCTTAAGCTTGATCTGCTTGAAGCCCATGACCTCGGTCTCTTGCTTGGCCAAACGGACCATCTTCTCGTCGGAATAGCCGAGCCATCCAGCTGCGGTTGAATATCCCGGATAGCCGACTTCCTTGAGGTGGGCGATGCGTTCCGCCTTGCCTTCCTGAGCAGCACGCAGAATCTCGAGGGCTTCCTGCGGAGTGAGGGCATCAGTCAGGTAGCGGAAATCGAGAGTCGCAACGAGCTCTTCGGGCTCCATCTCGGAAAGGAGCAGCCAGAGCGGCTTGCCTGCGCGCTTGGCTTTGAGGTCCCACAGAGCCGAAAGCACGGCACCAATGGCCATATGCTCGACACCCTTCTCAGGGCCAAGCCAGCGTAGCTGCGAATCGCGCACGAACAGATCCCACGCGAGACGCATGTTGTCGAGCAGTTCCTCGACGTTACGGCCGATAAGGGTTTCGGACATAGAGTCGATGGCTCGGACGACGACATCATTGCCGCGGCCGATGGTAAAGACGAATCCGTTGCCGGAATCACCAGCATCCGTGGCGATGACAACATAGGCGGAGGAATAATCCGGATCGGGGTTCATGGCGTCGGAGCCAGAGAAAGTGGCCGATGTCGGGAATCGGAAATCATAGGTGGTGACTTTGGTAATAACGCTCACGATGCGCTTCCTTCTTTGGAAAAATGTTTAATCTCAAAAAGGGAGGACGGCCATTCGGCCGCCCTCCCTAGCAGTGGCGGGCAACCGGATGTCAGTCGGCGTCGGTGGTGACCTTGAAGCCGTTGTCCTTTGCGTAGGTCTTGAGCTTCTGCTGAGCCTTGGCCATAGCGCCGACCATGTCACCGCCAACCTTCATTTCAGGAGTGATGACATCCTTGTATACGACTCCAACCTGAGACATGAACGGAAGATACTCCCAATCAGTATTGACCTTGTCCATGGACTCGAAGTAGACAGAGTTCACGTCAGTATTGACAAAGTATCCATCTGTTTCCTTCATATTGCGGATGTCTTCGCTATCTTGGTAAGCGGAAGCTGCCATGAAGTAGTTGCCATGGTTGTTATCCTGCCAAGACTGAATTGCTTCCTTGTCAGAATCGAGCCAGTTGATGAAGGCAAGAGCTGCAGCCTGCTTGTCCTTAGGGCATGCCGCGGAAACACTCATCATGGAGCCGACGGAAGAAGACTTGAAATCATCGGCAGAATCGCCGAATGCAGGTGGCAGCGTTACCTGAATCAGACCCTTAAGAGATGGATTCTGTCCCTTGTAGGAGTTGCCTTGCCAGTTCTGAGAAATATAAGTGGCATAGGTACCCTCATTCGTGGCACGGTTGAACGCATCGGTCCAGCCTGGAGCAGCCTCCATGACCCCATCTTGAAGGCACTTTTGCAGGAATTCAATGAACTCCTTGGTAGTGCCAGAAGTCATGCTCAGGCTGATGTCATCGACAGAATTGACTTTCCAAGGGCGTGCACCAGCCGAACGCAGCAAATCCGTAAAGCAGGAGATATCGTTATTGATGAGGACACCCATGTACTTGCTGGGATCTTCCTTGTGGAGTTTGACGCCTTCCTCATAGAATTCCTGCCAAGTGGTTGGCACCTTGAGATTATGCTCGTCGAGAATGTCCTTACGCACATACATAGCCAAAGGAGTGGCGTCAGTCGGCACGCCCCACAGGCCACCAGCATAATGCACCTGGCTCCAAGCGGTCTTTGCATAAAGCTTGCTCCACGCCTTTTCGATATCATCGTTGGCGAAATTCAGCAGAGCTCCAGAAATAGCGTACTGTTCGAATCGGTCAGCACTCATCTGCACGACATCCGGAACATCTTTATTAGCAGCAACGACATTCTGGAACTTGGTGAAATGGTCACTTGCCGCGCCGGTGTTGGTGAATTTAATTTTGATGTGCGGGTACTTCTTCTGGAAAGCTTCAATCGGCCCTGCCATCTGCTTTCCGGAGAAACCCCATACGTTCAGCTCGACTTTTTTGGAAGTATCAGTGAGGGCGCTGTTAATATCTTCTACGGTGACTGCAGTTTTAGTGTCCTTGGCACCGGTACTTGAGCCACAAGCCGCAACGCTGGCTACCATAGTAAGCGCCGCCAGCGCACTGACGATTCTGGTCATCTTCTTCATGATTACTCCTTTGTGTGTCATGAATTACTGTCTTATTGTTGTTCTTTAAATGGATGTGGATGCCGCACGGTCATTAGAGCAACGAATGGGTGATCGTCAATAACCGTGCGGCGAGGGTTCACTGCTTGACTGCACCAGCCGAAAGGCCAGACTGCCAGTACTTCTGCAGGAACATGAATGCGATGATCAACGGAGCAACTGCAATGAGGCAGCCGGTGACAATATAGTTGTTCGGAATCTGACCGTCCGCAGTACCTTCGGCACCCATCTTCAACCACATGTTCAAACCGACCGTCATCGGGTAATCGTTGGTATCGGAGAGCATGATCAGCGGCAGGAAGTAGTTGTTCCAGACACCGACCAGCGTGAACAGCAGTACAGTGACGAATCCTGGAGACAATAGCGGGAAGGCAACCTTCCAGAAGATGGTCCAAGAATTTGCGCCATCGAGCTTAGCCGCTTCAAGGAGAGAAGTAGGCACCGATGTCTGCGCATAAATAATCATCAGGTACAGGCCGAACGGCGTGGCCAGCTGCGGAATAATCACTGCCCATGGGGTACCAACCAGACCAATCTTCGAGTACATGAGGAACAGCGGGACAGAGATGACCGTGGCCGGAATGGACATGAATGCCAAAGTTATCGCCAACAGACTATTACGGCCGGGGAACCGCATTGTAGCAATGGCGTAACCTGCGAGAGTGGCGATGATAGTGGCACCAAATCCGGCGACAACTGCATACATCACCGTGTTAAGCAACCACCGCGCATATGTACCATGCTGATATGCAAGAGTTTCCTGAACATTCTGCCAGAACACATTCTTGTCATCGAACCATAGACCAAAGGAGCTAAACATGCCCTCGTTGGTCTTTGTTGCAGAGAAGAACACCCAAAGCAACGGCACGAGGCAGTAGATGACCATCATAGCCATAATGATGTGCAGCAGCCAGTTGAGCACACGCTGCTTGCCGGTCAGCTTTGGAGCTGCCTCACGCTGCTGCATACGCTTATAGCGTTGGCTTGCCTTGAGCGCCAGCTTGGCGTCTCTGCGCTGCAGCGACTTGGAACGTGGTTTTGCACTTGCTTCACTCATCACTTGTTCTCCCACTTATTGCCAATGACCTTCACAACTGCGACAAGACCCATAACGATGACACCAATCACCAAGGAGACAGCTGCAGCGTAGTTGAGGTTCTGGCCGTTGAACGCAAGGTTATATGCGTAGAGATTCGGCGTGTAGTTACTGGTGATCACATTCGGCGCGGAATTCATCAAGATGCTCGGTTCGTTGAACAACTGAAGCGTGCCAATCACCGAGAAGAGCACGGTCATCATAATGGATCCCTTAATCTGCGGAATCTTTACCGACCATGCGATACGCAGCTCGGATGCGCCATCGATACGAGCGGATTCGTATAGCTCGTTCGGAATACCGATCAGTGCAGAATAATAAATCAGCATGTTGTAGCCAAGAGAACACCAAGTGCAGATGTTTGCAATGGCGAACAGCATGAGCTTTTCAGAAAGCATATTCGGCGCAGTGGCCCCGATCATAGACGCAATCTGACCGACAAGGCCATACTTGTCGCCATAGATATATCCCCACATTAGTGCTGCAATCACACCCGGAACCGCGTATGGCAGGAACAGCAAAATTCGCGGCACTGCGATATGGCGGATTCTCTGGGAGTCCAGAATGAGCGCCGCCGCAAGGGAAAGGATCAAATTGAGAGGAATCTGAATCGCTGCATAAATCAGCACTCTTCTGAAACCGCTCCACAGCGCTTCATCCTTAAATGCAGCTATGAAGTTATCGAAGCCCGCGAATGTGGTGCCACCGAGAAGGGACTGCTTGAAGAAGCTGAGATAAAGCGCGTAGAACATCGGGATGATCATGCCGAACAGGAAGACCACCACGTATGGAAGACAATATAATATGCCTATGTACTCGCGCTTCGGCTTGCGCATCCCGGAAGTATCCGGTTTCGCCGTTGCATTTGTCATAGTTTTTCTCTTTCTTCTTAACCCGTCTGAATGAGCCTGCCAACAACATCGTTGCCATTGCCGTTTCATCCATCGGTACGTTCTTCAATATACAAGATTCTGCAAAAAAGAGCAAATAAAACTTCGCTGCGCGTGGCGAAATTTTCTCTATCTTGTTTTTCCGTCTTAAAAGGGCTTTATTGCAACGATATATGCATATCGCGTTCATCCAGAGAACAGCGGGCAACCAATGTCCACGACACCCATTTCTGCGATATAGATAGCAACACGCCGATAAAAAAGCTGTTTTAAAGTAACGAAAATTTCGCTATCCTATAGGTAACGTTTTTTGCAGCGTCGCGTACGAAAAGAGAAGGGTCATGACCACGATCAAAACAGCAAACAGACCGAAGGTCTCCGATATCGCCCAAGTGGCGGGAGTATCCCCTGCCACCGTGTCCAAGGTCATCAACGGCCGTGATGGAGTCTCCGACGAGACCCGCGATAGGGTGGAACTGCTCCTCGAAGAAGCCGGGTTCCGCAAAAAACTTCCCACAACCAAAACCATGCGGTCAATCGAACTGGTCGTCAGCGAAATGACCAACAACGGATCCATGGAGATGGTCAAGGAGACAACTTCATACGCCAGAGAGTTTGGCATCGGCATCACCGTAAGCTGCGCCGGACCGGATTCCGAAGAATACTCAACAAGAAACGAGGCCAGCAGCTGTCTCCGTAACGCCATCGAACGCAACCCTCTAGGCGTCATACTTCTCTTATCACATATCTCATCGGCCGAGGAATCGCTACTACAGACGCGGAACATCCCATATGTAATTGTCGATCCGGTCGGCCAGGTCTCCGCTGACGCATTGGGGGTGGGCATTGATAACTGGACCGGAGGAATGCTCGCCACGCAATATCTCATATCATTAGGGCACCGACGAATCGCCGTCATCACCGGCCCCACCAATTCACAATCCTCGCAAGCGCGACTTAGCGGATACATGGCGGCGCTGCAGAAAAACGGCATCAGCGCGGATCCGCATCTCATCAAGGTTGGCGACTACGTATCCGACAAGGCATACAAGGCGGCATGCGATCTCCTGGAAATGAGGGAGCAGGACAGACCGACCGCCATCTTCGCGTTCAATGATCTCGGCGCGATCAACGTCTATCGCGCTGCCCGACAGCACAGCATCAGTCTGCCCGAACAGTTATCGATCATCGGTTTCGACGATGTCTATCCTGCGGCAAGCATGTGTCCATCCCTGACGACCATCAGGCAGCCATTCGATCTCATCGCCAGACAATGCATCGATCTGATTCTCGAAGCGCGGGAAGGAAAGGTAGACCAGAATTACTTCATTCTTCCCACACAGCTCGTCGAACGTGAAAGCTGCACATCGCCATCACTGCTGTAACATGCAACGGCACTCAGAATCAGCTTCCGCGAAGCACCCATGCATATGCAATCCACCTCTGTCACAAGCATTTACTTCTGTTTACCAGATGAAAATACAAAAGAAGCGACGAAACCGGCGAGACCCCGCACCAGAGGGATGCTTACAATGAAGCCACAACAGAACAAACGGCTCCACACGAAGCATGAACCAACAAACGAAACGACGAGCCGCGTGAAAGGAAGAAAAAATGCAGAACAACACCTTCGACCAGATCGCCAACGCCAACACCGTTTCCATGGATGCCGGCCTCAGCCAGTTCGCCTTCGCCAAGGCCTCCTCCACCTTGTTTAAGAAGGTTTTCAGCAAGTAAGATTCCATAAAAGTCTTTATCAAACGCCTCGGCTGCTGTGATGAACCGGTCCAGCAGCCGAGGCGTTCCCATATATATGCTCCTGTCACGGGCAGAGACCGCCACGCTTGCATTATTGTATCTTGCAGGATACAATAATGCATATGGAAATCCAACAAACCGACCAGTTCCGCAAGTGGTTGCATAGGCTGCGCGACCATGCCGCCAAAGCGCGGATCACTGCCCGGATCAGACAGTGTGCACTGGCGGGACAACCGGTCGGCGATATGCACCCGGTCGGTAAAGGCGTGAACGAATTGCGTTTCTTCTTCGGCCCAGGCTACCGCGTCTACTTCGCCCAGAAAGGCAATCAAATCATGTTGCTGCTCGCCGGCGGGGACAAGACCGGACAGGACAAGACCATAAAAGAGGCACAGAAAATGCTCGAATCACTTATCAAGGAGGGACAATGGTAAGCATCAGCAATTTTGATGCCAGCGAATACATCGAAAACGAAGAAGACGCCATCGCATACCTCAACGCCGCCGCGGAAACCGGTGACCCGGCGCTTCTGCAGGCCGCCATCGGCGACATAGCCAAGGCGCGTGGCATGGGCCAAATCGCCAAGGAAGCCGGAGTCGGCCGCGAAAGCCTCTACAAAAGCCTCAACAAAGAAGGCAACCCAAGTTTCCGCACCATCGTCAAGGTCGTCGATGCACTTGGAGGCCGACTTGTCATCGAACCCGTGCCCGCCACGGCATGAAAGGATTCCATCATTTTTATGCTGCCTGTCAACTCTGGCAGTCATGCTGACTACCAGAGTCTTTGTTACTCATCTATGTAAATATTATTCTGATACTGATGCTCTTGCTCGTCCCACATGGGATCAACCTTTGCAGCCCACACCGGAAAAACGATTCTGCAAACAGCATGATCCTGTAAATCATTAATCTCATCCTGTCCGCCGCGACCATGCTCGTCATTGCACCGTTGCTCATCGCGTTCTTCATTTTCCAGCGCCAGTTCATCAGCAGCTTTATGATGTCCGGCATTAAATGATATCGAGTGCCTACGCGCCGACCAATTCGAGCATCTGCGGGATGCTTTTCTTACCGAACTCAACCTGCTGCGTGCCGTCAGCCCGTGTGATGACGATGCAGGGCACGCTCATCGCACCATAATGGTCCTTGAGCTCGGGGAAGTGCGCAACATCGTAAGCCTCGACGCGCACGGCCGGGTTCAGCGAGGCGATACGCTGGGAAGCGAGCACGGTCTCCGGGCACATCGTGCAGGTGAGCGAGACGAGAATCATGATGTCCAACGGGTCCGTGATGGACCGCGCCCGTTCGATCAGATCATCGTCCAACGGCTGACCGGGACCGGCCACGTTGTACAGGCCCAGCACAAACGAATTGAATTCATGGCCGGAAGGCACACCATGGAAGGCGAGGCCGGTCGGCTCGCCGTCCACCACCATGCGCACACATGGGCGCGCGGCGGGCAGCACACTGTCGACGTCGAACACCGCACGGCCCGTATCGTCCTTCTTGTACTCGCCATCAACCACCGTCGATTTCAGCTTGCCGCCGGACAACGCGACCAACGCATCAATGAATCCCCGCAGTTCCGTGGACAGCGGCGTATCGTCCAGTTCCAGAGCAAGCGTGACCGGCCGAGACATGCGGCCAAATACCACGTTGAGCTGCTGTCTGGTGGCGTCGGAGAACAATTCGCTGGACTTCCTGACGGCGTTCGCCGCGGCAGCGGCATCGGCGCTACGTTTGGCGGGTGCCGGCGCGGGCGCTGTGGCGTCCAACGAGGCGGCATTTGTCTTCGCTGTGGACTGCTCATAGACGTAAGAGGCCGGACGCTGTGGCATCAAGCCGGTTTTCTCGCTCATCCGCTTGGCGTACCGTTCCAACTCCACCGCGGCAATAGCGCCATCAGCGGTGGCAGTAACCACTTGCCGCAGGTTTTTGGCCCGCAGATCACCGGCCGCGTACACGCCCGGCACCGAGGTTTCAAGATAGCCGTGCGTGACCACGTAACCATAATCGTCCAGCTCCACCACGCCGCGCACCAAATCCGTGGCGGGCACATATCCTGCGAACACGAACACGCCGAACGTACCACCGTCAGCAGGCCTCCACGTTTCGGTCTGGCCGGTGGCCCGGTTCAGGATCGCAGCTTCACGTAAACCGCCTTGCCCAGCAGTGACACCTTGCAGCTCGACTTGGTAACGCACGTCGATTTTCGGATTGTTTTTTGCTGCGGCGGCTACCGTAGCGTCGCAGGTGAAGTCCTGTTCCCGCACGAGAACAGTGACTTTGGAGGCGTATGTGGTCAGGAACACGGATTCCTCGGCTGCGGCGAACCCTCCGCCGACCACCAGCACTTCCTTGCCGGTGAAGAATTCGCCATCGCAGGTGGCGCAGTAGGCCACACCGCGACCAGCGTATTCGGACTCCCCTTCGAACCCTAGTTTGCGTGGGCTGGCACCGGTGGCAAGGAGAATGCCAAAAGCCTTCAAGTCGCCGCGCGAGGTATGCACGGTTTTGACGTCGCCATGCACATCGAGGCCGATGGCTTCGGCGGAAAGGAATTCAGCGCCAAAGTCCTGCGCCTGTTGACGCATGGTCTGGGTAAGCGCACGGCCAGTGGTGCGACCGACGCCCGGATAGTTGACCACCTCATTGGTGATGGTGATCTGTCCGCCGAAATCGTCTTTCTCGAGAATCAACACTCGATATCGGGCGCGGGCCAGATACAATCCCGCCGTCAGACCAGCGGGACCGCCGCCGACAACTATGACATCGTACAAATCATCTCGAGACATAACGACTCCCTTCGTGCCTTGATCTGGCTGTTCATGGGGTTGCCCGGAGGTTCTCCGGGCAACCTTGTGGGTTAGATTGACGATCCGTCCATCAAGCGACGATCACAGTTGGCCAACAAGATCGAGGCTAGGCTCGATGGTGTCCTCGCCCGGAGTCCAGTTAGCCGGGCAGACCTGATCGCCATGTTCGTGGACGAACTGAGAGGCCTGCACACGACGTAGTAGTTCTTCGGCATTGCGTCCTACGTTGGAGGAGATGACTTCATAGGCCACGACCTTGCCTTCGGGGCTCACGATGAAGTCACCGCGTTCGGCCATGCCATCAACTTCGTTGTAGGTGTCGAGATCTTTGGCCAATAGAGCGGTCGGGTCGGCAAGCATCGGATATTGAATCGTAGCAATCTTTTCATTGGCATCATGCCATGCCTTATGCACGAAATGGGTGTCGCAGGAGACGGAGTAGACCTCGCATCCAATTTCCTTGAACTTGGCGTAGTTGCGGGCCAGATCCTCAAGCTCAGTAGGGCACACAAAAGTGAAATCAGCTGGGTAGAAGAAGAACAGGGACCAATGGCCGAGTACATCAGCCTTGGTCACCTCATGGAACTCGTTGTTCTGGAACGCGTTCACCTTAAAATCGGTCAGTTCATGCTGCAGAAGAGTCATCATCGGTCCTTTCGCTGATTGTCAATCATCGGGCTTCTGCCGTTTTCCATCGTAACGTGATTCTCTGGAACCCGCGCGGACGTAACGCGTGAACCTCATCACATCATTAATAACAGTCACGCTGACAGACCATGTGATGCGGGGGTGTTGTGGAATGGGAGCCTCCCGCACGCTGCGGGAAACGGACACCGGAAGAAAAACAAAAAAAGGGTTCCCGGAGCGTTACGCTCGACGGGAACCCCCAACGTTGAATGCGGCGGCGCGCTACTCTCCCACACCCTCTCGAGTGCAGTACCATCGCCGCAGCCAGGCCTTAGCTTCCGGGTTCGGAAAGGGACCGGGCGTCTCACCTGGGCCATGACCACCGCAAAACCAATACAAGACGGCCAACCCCCAACCGGGAGCGGCCGGCAGAACCGAAACCAGCCACGCGACCGATTCCGATCGTGGCGGTCCGGGAACCGGACAACGGACGCGAAGCAAAACGCCTTACCGATCATCGTTGTGACCACAGGAAACAGCGTTCCTTGCCATCCAACGAGAAGAACCACCACAGGACGAGACCCAACCCAACAGGGATTGGAAAGTGTGCCGCGTTCGCCCGTTAGTACCGGTCGGCTCCATCCCTCGCGGGACTTCCACCCCCGGCCTATCGAACACGTGTTCAACATGCGGGCTTCGGACGCTCCGAGGAGCGTCAAGGAATCCTAATCTTGGAGCAGGCTTCCCGCTTAGATGCTTTCAGCGGTTATCCCTCCCGAACGTAGCCAACCGGCCATGCCGCTGGCGCGACAACCGGCATACCAGAGGTCCGTCCACCCAGGT
>SKDY01000749.1_pt1 | contig 24295 bp, 18 predicted proteins | sample 4826591 | NCBI WGS metagenome assembly SKDY01 (sample SAMN11008823, study PRJNA524170) | human gut metagenome | biome: Human fecal sample; material: Feces; isolation source: fecal sample from pouch patient p10, p22 | host: Homo sapiens | place: Israel: Tel-Aviv | collected 2016-06-15 | reverse complement strand
ATTAAGACAATCAATTGATAAATCTAAGTGACCATCTTTCATATAATAAACTTTCTTTGAATAAGAAGCCACAAAACTATCATGAGTAACCATAATAATAGTTGTGTGTTTTTCTTCATTGATTTTAACTAGATATTCCATCAGCTCCCTAGCATTTAAACTATCGAGATTTCCTGTTGGTTCATCCGCAAAGATGATCTTTGGCTCATTAATCAACGCTCTCGCAATTGCTGCTCTTTGTTGTTGTCCTCCTGAACATTGTGAAGGATATTTATCAATGATTTCTTCGATATTTAACATTTTTGTAAGTTCGTTTAATTTTTCTAATTGTGTTTGTTGATCTACTTTATTAAGTCTTAATGAAAATAAAATATTATTTTTGATTGTTAATGATTCAATAAGATTATAATTTTGAAAGATAAAACCAATTTCTTCTTTTCTTAGATTTGCTTTTTCCTTTTCTGATAAAAGAAGTAAATCTTTTTGATTAAGAAAAATTTGTCCATGAGTTGCTTCATCAATCGTTGACAAGATATTAACAAGTGTTGTTTTTCCTGAACCAGAGGCTCCCATAATACAAATAAAATCACCTTTTTCTACTTTAAAGTCTAACCCATTTAAAGCCACCTTAGGATGCATACCATAAGGATTATAAACTTTCTTTAAATTTCTAATTTCCATGTAACTCATAATTTTGACCTCTTTTCTTTAAATAAACAATCAATTCAGCCATTCCATAAGGAACAACAAACTCAAGTAAAACAATACCAACAAGTCCTAAATCAATCGATGCACGAATTAAAAACGTACAAGCAATACTTAAAATATAAATACCTGCAAAAATCCATAATACAACATAAAATCCATTTCCTTCTTTATAAGATATTTTCTTGACATCTTGATTTGTAAGTCCCATCTTACATAAATTTTTAAAATGTTCTTTCTTTTCTAAAGCATCGATATCAAAACGACTGACAACACTTAAACATAAAACAAAATTAATTAAGATAGCACCAATGTGTAAAGCAATATGCAACATCTTCATATGGAGTGATGAGAAAATAAATGTTGGTATTAAAATTACAGCTAACATAATAAAGACAATTAATAGTTTGCTTTGTTGCATAAATAGAGCCAAATCACCTAAAACAATCGTATCTTCGCCTTTTAGATTCAATGAATCAACCATTTCATTTAAAGTATGAGGAATGAAATAATAAAACAAACCATAAGCACTGATAGCCCCAATACAAGAAGCAATCGCAAATCCTGCATCTAATTCTTCTCCTACATACATCGCATAAAGTCCTAAGAAATAACCTAAGATATAAATATAATCAGGAATGATAAAGACACGATGATCTTCTTTTTGTGTTGTAATATATTTACCTTTAATAAGTGATGATAAAGAATTATTGTTGATATAGTTGATTTGCATAGCGATTAAAATAACTAAAATACAAACAACTAAAATTCCTAACATCTTAAATAATTTAAAGTTAAAATAGAAAATACTTTGATGAATATGACAATAACGATAAACAACTGTTAAAAAGATTGGTGTTGTCACTAATGACAAACAACAGGTGATTATTACTGAAACAACCATGAGCATAATCATTTGAATCAATTGATAAAGCACTACTTTACCCTGATTAAATCCTGCCATTTTAAGCATTCCTATTTCTCTAGCATGAAGTTTCATATAATAGTTACATGAATAACAAATCAATGAAACACAAACCATTAAAATAAACAATCCCATCAACATAATGCAATAAGGTTCACTAAAATCAAGAATATCATCATATGTCACCTTTTTAGCGAGATATGGATTAATAATAAAATGTAAAAACAATAAACAAATACTAAGTGTTGTGACAATAGAAACAATCAAGCCATATGCTTTTTTTCTTTCTGTCCACAACATTTCTAATGCAAACTTCAACATAACTTTCACCTACTATTCTAATGCTTTTTTAATATCACTTGCTTTGTAATAAACATGATCAATCTTTTTGTTTTCTACATGAATGAGCATTGGTACTTGTTTTACTGTGATACCTTTATAATCTGTCACGTTTTTATAATCAAAATCTTTTCCTGTTTTAATATCATTTGCTTCTTCCATATTGAATACATAAATACTTGATTTTCCTCTAACATAAGATTTAACTGCTTCATTTGTATCTTTGCATTTTTCATTTCCTGTTTCATAGAAATAAACATAATATGAATCATAATCTTTACTATTCAATATATCACTTTCTTCAACATGTTGATATCCAAGTTTAACACGATCATCATTTTTAAATGGATCTTCTGGTTTTTTCAATATATTTACAGCCACCACAATTACAAGTCCAATAATACAAATTCCAATCATTTTTAATGTCTTTTTACTCTTTTCCATAAGTCATTTCCTCCTTTGACATCTTTAACATAGACTATAGAGTCACTTTATACTCAAGTATTTTTTGAAATATTTTTTATATTTCCTCTCTACACTTATTATTTTATTTATTTTCTTTTAAATCGGTATCTTTCTGGCATGGAAGTCAGTTTTATGGCACGAAAATAAAAAATTAAATAGTTACACCTATCTAAAAAAGCTACTTTCATAATTGAAAATAGCTTACATTATTAATTTAAAAGTGTCTTATATACAATTTCATCCACACAGCTCTTAATAGTATTCATCATTTGAACCCACTTTATTTGATCGTTTTATTTAAGTTCTTCAGTAACATTCCACTTGGTCTTATATTCTTCAACCAATCTGTCATATAAATCATCAGCTTCTTTTTGTACTTTTAATAGATAATCATGCTTCTTTAAATAATCTAGTTTTGCTCTTCCAAAGCGATTTAAATGCATTTCTTCTACTTTTAAGTTCGGTAATTGATAATCTCCAACTTGAATATATTCTATTTCTTTCATCTTTCATCCCTGCTTTCTCTTTGTTTTATTTTCAATTACCTGTTGAAGTACTTACCGGAGAAGATACCGATGTGATGATCATGGAAGATTACTTCTTGATTGGTAATTTACAGTATTTTTGTTGGCGGATAGATTTTGATAGAAATCTATCGATTAGTGAAGAATTATTAAAACAAATTAAAATTGCTATTTATAAAGCGAATATTGAAATAGTTAAGCACATTAAAAATCAAAATGATTTAATATATGTATTGAAGCTCTTTGATTTGGATGATGAAGATAATTCTAGTACACTCATTGATTTATTTGAAAAAAACATTCAATTAGTTACTAAAGGAGATTATAACGAAGATCATCAAAGTATAGAAAAACTATCCAAGGTTTTTGATTACGCAATTAATACAAAAAATCTTATCGATAAAAAAACCTATAATTCGATTGTGAATATCCTTTATCCACTTGTCGAATGTTATAAAAATAACCCTGAATAGACACTTATTTTAAGCATCAAAAATTAATGATTTTTTGATGCTTTTTTGGTGGAAATTTTGCACTTTTTCGAATTTTTTTGGTATAGCCCATTTTTAGGGCATTTTTGAGCATTATTTTACTTACAAAAAATAAAAACCCGCAAATCAAAAAAACGTTGATTTCATGCGGGTTTTGGCGTAAAAAAAGGGCTTCTTCTATCTTGAAGCCCTTTTTTATTTAGCATATTTTTCGCTAGATTAAGCTAATTCAGCAAAATATTTAATAGTTCTAACCATGTTAGAAGTATATGAGTTTTCGTTGTCATACCAAGCAACTGTTTGAACTTCAGTAGTTCCGTTGTCTAATGGTTTAACCATAGTTTGAGTTGCATCGAATAATGATCCGTAAGTGATTCCTACGATATCAGAAGATACTAATGGTTCTTCAGTATATCCGAATGATGGAGTAGTTGCTGCTTTCATAGCTGCATTTACTTCTTCAACTGTAACTTCACCTTCAACAACTGAAGTTAAGATAGTTGTAGATCCAGTTGGAACTGGTACACGTTGTGCAGAACCAATTAATTTACCATTTAATTCTGGGATTACTAATCCGATTGCTTTTGCAGCACCTGTTGAGTTAGGAACGATGTTAACTGCAGCTGCACGAGCTCTTCTTAAGTCACCTTTTCTATGAGGTCCATCTAATACCATTTGATCTCCAGTGTAAGCATGCACTGTTAACATGATACCAGATTTGATTGGTGCTAAATTATTTAAAGCGTTAGCCATTGGTGCTAAACAGTTAGTTGTACATGAAGCTGCTGAGATGATAGTATCAGAAGCTTTTAAAGTACCTTCGTTTACACCGAATACGATTGTTGGTAAGTCATTTCCAGCAGGTGCTGAGATAACAACTTTTTTAGCTCCAGCATCGATATGAGCTTGAGATTTAGCTTTAGATACATAGAATCCTGTACATTCTAATACTACATCTACACCGATTTCTCCCCATGGTAATTCAGCTGCGTTAGCTTTAGCGTAGATTTTGATTTCTTTTCCATCAACTGTGATTGAATCTTCACCAGCTTCTACTGTATCAGCTAATGCATATTTACCTTGTGCTGAATCATATTTTAATAAGTGTGCTAACATTTTAGGATTAGTTAAGTCATTGATTGCTACAACTTCATACCCTTCTGCATTGAACATTTGTCTGAATGCTAGACGTCCGATACGTCCAAATCCGTTAATTGCTACTTTTACTGCCATTTTATTAATATTCCTCCTTGTAAATAGCTTTTATGCCATTATTATAAGTCAAAAACTTCACAAAAGCAACTACTACAACGTTGATTTCTTGTATAAGATGCATTAATTTTTCGTTTATTTTTCAATTAATTCCCATTTCATCACATCGTTAGCGCTTACACTTTTTTGCTTCTTTTTTATTTTTTATTAAGAATATTTTTCCACTTTTATTTCTATAATAACGTATGGAGGTTATTTTATGCATCTTATCCCTACTATCATAGAAAAAGATCATCAATATCATTATGCTTACGATATTTATTCCAAATTACTTGAAGAAAGAATTATTCTTCTGACCGGTACAATTGACGACGCTATGTCAAGTTCTATTATTGGTCAATTACTCTATCTCGAAGCTAAAGATAGTCACAGTGATATTTATCTTTATATTAATTCACCTGGAGGAAGTGTATCTGCCGGTTTAGCAATTTTTGACACTATGAATTTTGTTTCATGTGATATTAGTACTATTTGTTGTGGTATTGCCGCTAGCATGGCTGCTATTTTGCTAAGTGCAGGAAAAAAAGGAAAACGCTGTGCTTTAAAAAATTGTGAAATTATGATTCATCAACCCCTTGCCTCTCTAGAAGGTCAAGCAACCGATATTTCAATCAATGCTAAGAGAATCGAAAAGCAAAAAAAGAAATTAGCAGAAATACTCTCTCAAAACTCACATCAATCCATTGAAAAAATAATTCAAGATTGCGAACGCGACTATTATTTGGATCCAAAAGACGCCATAGAATACGGTTTAATCGATGAAATTATTTAAGTAGCTTTTTAGCAAGTGCCAAATAAATATCATGCATATAAGCATTAATATAAAATAATAATTATTTTCATCGCCTGTTTCTACATAATTATTAACAGGTCGATCATACATAATAACTCTCTGAATTTTTCCTGTATCTTTAACTGTAAACCTTAATGATTCAGCTACTTTGTAATTTTTAGGAGCAATAGCTTCAGTTAATGTATAAGTTTCTCCAGCAGTTAAGTTTTTGATCATATGAGGCTGTTTTCCTGAAGTCCATTCATCAATGACTTTACCATCTTTGTCGGTAACTTTAAGTTTAGCACCTTCAAGTTCTTTTTTAGTAGTAATATCTTGTTTAGATACTTCTACTTTTGTATCTTCATCCACCATTGATAAGGATGTATCTTTGCCTTCTTCTGCTGTGAATGTTTGTGTTTTGAAAGTTGCATATCCGTTAGGTGTTTTTGTTTCCTTCAATACATATTCTTCTCCAGCTTCTAGACCTTGAATCATATGTCTAGTTTCATTACCATCAAGATCAATGTTTGTGTAAGTAGTAACACCATCTTTTACAAACATGACAGTATAATCATCTTTACCTTTGTTTTTAACAATGCTGTATTGAACTGTTGAATCTTCATCATCAACATACATCCCTTCAACTTTACCAGTTTCTTTTAATTGAGATTTCATTTCATCAGTAACATCAAAGATATGTTGTCCTGAAATCCATTTGTCAATAATGTTTTTAGTCTTATTAGAAGTGACTGTCATTTCAGCACCTTTTAATAAGTTACCTTTTTCATCAACTTTTGAAACTTCATTGATTGTATCAATCATTTCTACTTTTTGATTTTCTTTAGCATATGAAACTTCAAATTCAATATCATTAGCAAGATTTAATCCTGTAGGAGCAAGATCTTCATGTAGAATATATTTTTTACCTTCAACTAATCCAGTAGCATAATGTACTTTACCTTCAGAAGTCCATTCATCAATGATGTTTCCATCTTCGTCTTTGATTTGCATTAAAGCACCAGTTACTTCATCACCACTTACTGTAGTTTTTGAAATTGTAACCTGTTTATCTTGCATTACTAATGTTTGATCCTCATCTTCACCAGCAGTAAATTCAATCTCTTTTGCTTGAACATATTCTTCAGGAGTTTTTGTTTCTCTTAAGATATATTTTTCACCAGCAACAAGTCCTTGAACTCTGTGAGTTGTTTCATTACCATCAAGATCAATATTAGAATAAGTAGTAATACCATCTTTAACTTGCATAAAAGTATAGTCATCACGATCTTTATTTTTAGCAATACTGAACATAACCATAGAATCTTCTTCATCCATGTATGTTCCTTCAGCTTTACCATTTTCTTCTAATTGAGTTTTGATATCTTTATCAATGTCTAGGATATGTTGTCCAGTTACCCATTGATCAACGATATCTTTAGTTTTTTCTGATACGATAGATAAAGTTGCTTCTTTTACAGCTTTACCATCAACATCTGTTTTATTTACTTCTGTAACAGTATCAATCATTTCTACTATTTGATTTTCTTTTTCTTTTGTAACTGCAAAAGTGAAATCATTTGCAAGATTGAATCCTAAAGGAGATAAATCTTCGTGCAATGTATAAGTTTTACCTTCTTCTAATCCGTTAGCAATATGAGATTTTCCTTCACTGTACCATTCATCAATGATGTTTCCGTCTTCATCAATAATTTGCATATGAGCACCAATGACTTCTTCACCGCCAACAGTTGTTTTTGAAACAAATACCTGTTTGTCTTTCATAGTAACTGTTTCAAGTTCACTAGAATTTTTAACAGTGAATTTAATATCTGTTGCTTTTACATAATCTTTAGCTGTAACAGTTTCAGATAATGTATAAGTCTTACCAACAACAAGACCTTCGATTGAATGTACTTTGTCAGTAGAAGTCCATTGATCTACTACATTTCCATCTTCATCAGTAATAGTCAATTGAGCATCTTCCACTTCTTTGTCTCCAGTAACATCAGTTTTGTTGAATTCAAAGTCAGTTGTTTTGTTTTCTACATCAAATGACTTAATGTAATTTTTTGTAGTGAAATCAGATTGTTTGAATACGGCATCATATTGAGTTGTATCTAATACGCAACCATCTAAAGTTTTAACTTCCTGAAGATAATATGAAGCTCCCTTCGTACTCATTGGCAGATTAAAAATATCTAAATGTCCATCTAAAGAAAGGGCATAGATACCATTTCCAACTTCACTTCCTGTATTGACAATAGCTCCTGAGTTTTCAGTTGTAATGACAGAATCCTTTTCAAACATCAAAGAGCCGTCAATCGAACTATAAATATCTTCTTTTGCCTTCAATACAAATTGGATTTTAGACAGATCAGAACGATCTACCAAATCTGTATCTGTATCTAAATCCATGACCGTTTTATTAAGTTTGATTTCTCCTTTAGGCTGTTTATTTCTGATCTTTACTTCTACGATTGGATCAGCGTCTTCATCCACATCATAGTCATAGGTACTTGAAATCACAAATTCTACAGGTCTTTCAAGATCAAGAAAACCTTTTGGTGTCTTGATTTCTTCAATCGTATATGTTCCTGCATTGAGCATCAATGGAAGAGTTACTGTTCCTTTTTCAACAACAGGAATGATTTCATTATCTGAATTTGTGGTAAAGGTATCTACCTTCGTACCCGATACTTTCTGAACGACATAGTTTCCTTGAGCATCCTTGATTTTAAAAGAAGCACTATTAAGAGTTACTTTCTTTCCAGTATCTTCATCTACCTTTACAAGCTTGACATAGGATGCAAAAGGTTTATTGTTGACACTTACAAGTTTGACCTGTTCGAGTTCATTGTACTCTGAAGAATCCTTAGTAACTGAAACAGTAAAATCTGGTGCTGTCATATAATCCTTAGGTGTCTTTGTTTCTCTTACAAGATATTTACCATAAGGAAGATAGTCAGTAATGGCACGACCGTTTTCATCAGTTGTAATAACAGCATAGGTTTTAGCGTTATCCCAGCCAACATTGTCTACTTCAGATTTCAGTTTCCACGTAAACTCTGCACCCTGTAATCCTTTAACGACTCCAGAGATTCCTTCTCTTTCACCACTTTTAAACAATTGAATACGTTGTTTTTTGACTTTATCTGAAACAATAGGAGTGTTTCCTGCATAAACAAAAGCAGAATCACCACGTTGATTAATTTGCGTCATAAATACACCATTATCAACTCGAGTTGTGCTGCCATTTTTATCTGACAAGGTTGCATTTTCTAAGAAGTAGCCTTCAGGTGCCTTTGTTTCTTGAATAGTAATTGTACCTAGTGGCAAAGTAACCAAACCTTCCTCTTTATATAAAGGATCACTTTTTTCTTTAACAATACATTTATCTAATTGAATATTTGCATAATATTTTCCATTTGATAATTGGATTGTCTTTACTATCCATGTTCTTGTAGCTTTTGCAGGAAGATCTGCCTGTCTATTATAAAAATCATTGTAATATTTAATTGTAAATTCAGCACCTTCAAGTGTTGCGCCACCTTGAGGAATTGATTCTCCATTTTCAATATCATTTTTAATAATTTGAATACCCACAGGATCATTCGTCGGAGATTCCGTTACATTTGCCGTTGTAGTCTGACCTCTCGTTACGGTTACACTATGTGATTCTGTATCAACTTTATACCCCTTACTAGCAGAGATTTCTTTTACAGTATATTTACCTTCTAAAAGAAGTGATGATTTTGCATAGCCATTGGCATCTGTAGTCAATTCTTGAACAAGACTGTCACCTTCATAGATTCCATACTTGGCACCTTCCAAAGAATAAAGTCTGCTGTTGTTTGTCATATCAGGATTGGCAGACGTTTTCTTTAAATCAATATAGCCAAATCCCATCCATTCAACAGAATATTTTAATGTATCAGCTGTTTCCTGATACCATGAACCATGTGTCTGACTCGCACTGTTTCCATCACTGATTGCTAGGGCACAGAATTTTCCTTTGGCAGATGAAGTAAGATTGCCACTTTGATAATTGCTTAACGGATTCGTTGCAGGAGTTGTCAAATAGAATGACTGACCTCCATATATGGTAGCTGTTCCACTTGTCTGTGTCGATGAAAGACCTGCAATATGAATCGTAACATTATCCTGTAACGGAATCTGTACTGTTTCATTTGGATTGGCATTGAATGTTACCATGTTTGTTATCTGTTGTGCATTTGCCTTGTCATAGGTTGCAGTAAATTTTGCAGTATCTCCTGTTGAGAAACCAACTCCATTTGAAGGATCAGGAAGTGTTTCAATAGCACGATAAGTATTCATAATATTCGTACCATAATTTCCTCCGAAAGTTTTGTTAAATAATTCTTCACTGAATCCATTCCAGTCACCACTATAGGCACCGCTTAAAAAGATATGTGTCAACAGATATTTGACATCATCATTTGAAAGATAGCTGTCATCTGGACATACAGCAGTTTTCAAATCATGATCTGGAGCAAAAATATCCCATGCGCCCGGTCCTCCAAATCCATAATATAACAGCTTTCTAACCATTGAATTATTTTCAATAACTGAAGCCGTATAGTTTCCTGCCGATGGTGTTTTTTTAGAAGATTCAAGACAGTACGACCACTGACCGTTATACTTGCATGAATAAGTAGACCACTGTTTTAATGATGCTATTTTACGCCCCCACCATTCAGGATACTTAATATTTTTTACTCTTGTAAATTCATGGGGGACATTTCCATCCCAAGCATTGACCTTTGTGTTTCCTGCAGAAAAACACATAGAAAGGATCATTGTCATAACCATGAATATTTTTCCAAGTTTATTAAATACTCTTCTTCTATTCATCAGAATAGTTTCCTCCTTCATAAATAAATTTACATCTTATCGTATCTGCCACACTGAAGGAGTGTATGGCTAGATACGATAAAAATGTCGATATTTTACTGATACAAGTTTCAATATCAGTGTTACTTCTCTAAGCAGGTTTTTATGATTGATAAAGCAATCGACCTTTGAACAATAAAAAAGACAATCTTTCGATTGCCTTATGGGTAGAATACCCATTTATAAATATGAACTTTAATCATTGAACTTTCTCCCTTCAAAAATAAAAGATGGAACATGTTCCATCTATGTAAAAAGGGCAATCATCCGATCGTCCTTGTCTTTATTCATTTTTTATTTGACCGCACCACATGAACATTTGTAGCCAGTCGTTACTGTTTCATCGTAAGCCTGTCTGACTACAACAATTTCATCGTAGGCTTCCTTAACAGTAACTTGTTGTGTTCCAGTTTGTATTTTTTCTATAGAATTACCTCCTCCGCATGATTCAGCCATATGAATCGTAATATCTTCTGCACTCTTTGTTTTATAATCACATTTATTACATTTGTAAAAAACTTCGTAAACAGGTTTATTTTCTACAACAGCATCATGATGTACCGTCTTTGTTTCAGCGTCATGATGAACTGTCTTTGTGATAGGAATATTGTAATTATGCGTATGAGCTGATGGTTTAGATGTATTGTTTGAACTGTTTCCACCGTTATTTGATGTATTGGTATTAGAATTAGATGAACTACTAGAACTGCTTGATGAAGCAGGTGTGCTTGTTCCACTGTTTGATGCTGGTTTTGTATTTGTCGCATCACTCTTGACCGTTCCTTTATTTGAAACAGGTGAAGAAGAGGCTACTGCATCATTTGAAGAAACTTCACTGTTTGTTTTCTTAGTTACCACTGTTTTTTTATTTCCATTTTCATCTGTAATAACTTCTGTTACTGCAACTTCTCCTTCAGCAACAGCAGGGGCTTCTACAACATTGACTTTTAATTTCTTTGATGCCTTGTTTTTGTATCTATCTTGAATAGAAACTTTCAAATCATAGCTTCCAATTGTATTGACATCTACTTTAGATGTATCGATCTTCCAATCCTTGACATCACTGTAATCGGTAGCTTTTAAAAGCTCACCAAAATTAAAAGTAGAAAAATCAGTATATTGAATGATGTCAATACTGTCAGGTGCTGTAATTTCAGGTTTTGTTGTATCTTTTACAGTTACTTTTACAGTAGCTTTTTCTTTGACATAGGTAAAGTTAATTTCATAGTTACCAACTTTTGGATAGTCTTTTTCTTCTTTCGATACAACATTTCCATTTTCATCCTTATTTGTTACAGTAACGTACTTAAGATTGTCTTTTTCTTTTGTATCTTTAATAATCTTATCTAGATTATCAACTTTATTTGCATCCAAATAATCAGCAACATTAGTTGAAACTTTTTGACCAAGTTCAGCATCCACTTCATTTGATGTTAAGACTAGATTTTTAGAACCGCTGTTATTTAGAATGACTGCATCAGCAGTTCCAATAACTAAAACACCCGCTAAACAACCAGCAACTATTTTTTTCTGTTTTGTATCTAAATATTTTTCAATAAAATTTTGTTTTTTTGTTCCCATATTTCCACTCCTTTGAATTTTTAATCTATTTCTAAGATGGAACAAGTTCCATCGCTCTTTTCTAAATGAATAGGACTTACATAATCTATATGTAGGAAAATTATAAATGCTACTGTTTTAGATATTTGTCCTGAGGGATAATAGACTTAATACCGACAATAACATTCCATATTGATTAGTGCCTATGTTTTTTAATCAGGACTTACATAATCAATTACAATTCTACCATCTTTCTATCGGAAGGGAATATTTTTTTAATAACACCAATTAACACTTGAATTATATTCCTTAGCTGTAATGATGGAACAAGTTCCACCTCTCAACTACAATTCTATACTATCATTTTATCACGTCTATTTTTAAAATCTAATGACTTTTTTTGTAATTCTATTAGAACTATTTTCATAAGAAAAAGATGGAAGTACAGCCATATTCCATCTTTTTTGATTAGGATTTACATAATTAAATATTTGTTATCTTTTGTTAAAAATCAAACCGTAAAAGACAATTCTTATGAAATATCTGGGAATGATCCTAATATTGTCAGAATTCAAATAGTTTAAATAATGCCCATATAAATTGTTTTGATTGTTTAAAAATTTATTTCATTTCACCACAAGAACATTTATAGCCTGTAGTAACTGTTTCATCACGGGCTGGTGTTGATGCTTTAGCTGTATTGTTTGAATCGCTATTTGTATTAGAGGTGTTCGTATTGCTTGAACTGTTTCCACTATTGATAGAATTTAATTGCTTGATCCAGATGAATTGTTGCTAGGAGCAAGTGTACTACTTCCAGTGTTTGTTGTTGGTTTTGTGTTAGTCGTATCACTCTTAACAGTTCCTGTGTTAGATACAGGCATCAGTTTTAGAAACTTGATTGTTAGATTTTTTAGTGATAACAATTTTCTTATTTCCATTTTCATCTGTAATAATTTCAGTAACTGAAACTTCTCCTTCAGCAACTTCAAGAGCCTATACTCCATTTACTTTTAATTTCTTTGACGCTTTATTTTTGTATTTATCTTGAATAGAAACCTTCAGTTTATAAGTTCCAACTGTATTCACATCAACTTTAGATGTATTAACAATCCAATCTTTAACATCATTATAATCCATACTCTCTAACAGTTCATCAAAATTGAATGTTGATAAATCCGTATATTGAAAGATATCAATACTAGTAGGCGCTTTAATTTTCGGTTTTGTTGTATCTTTGACAATTACTTTTATTGTAGCCACTTCATTTCCGTATATAAAATGCATTTCATAATTACCAACTTCAGGATAGTCTTTTTCCTCTTTAGAAATAACTTTTCCATTTTCATCTTTATTGATAACCTTCACATACTTTAAATTATCCTTTTCTTTAGTTTTCTTAATGATTTTTTTAACAACTTTATTACTTAGCTTATTTTTATCTAAATAGCCATCTATATTAGTCGGTACAGTTTGCCCCAATTCAACATTGATTGTATCAAATTTAAGTATTAATTCACATTGTTGAAAATCACAAAATATTAGCTTTACAGCTCCCACAACCAAACCAACCACTATAATAATTCTTAATTTTTTTCTTGTTTTTAAAACTATAAACTGCTTAAAAAATTATTCTATTTTTCTTTTCACAATATAATCCTCCTCATTTTAGATGATGAATAGATATAAAAAAGAGTATAAAAAAAGCAATCTTTCGATTGCTTAGTTAATTTTTACAATTGTATATCCATTTTCTTTGAATTTATCAACAATCATTTGAATATGCGCTTCACCATTTGTTTCACAAGTAACCCTTAATTCTACTTCTGAAAAACGTGCAAAGTTTTTAAATTGGTTATGTTCAACACCAATAACATTTGCATTACATTCATTTAATAATCGAGATACAATTTCTAATTGTCCTGGAATATCAGGTAATTGTACAGAGAATGTTAAGATTCTACCCCTTGAAATAAGTCCTTTATTGATCATTGAAGAAATTGTCATTACATCCATATTTCCACCAGAAATAAGTGATACAACTTTTTTACGTTTACAATGTAATTTCTTTAATGCTGCAAGTGATAAAATACCAGATCCTTCAGCAATTAATTTATGTTTTTCAACAAGTATTAAGAACGCTTCCATTAGTTCATAATCACTTACCGTAACAATTTCATCAACATATTTTTTAATATATTCAAATGGTGTTTCTCCAATTTGTTTAACCGCTGTCCCATCAGCAATTGTACTTACTTCACTTAACTTAACAAGTTGATCATCTTCAACTGCCGCTAACGCACTTGCAGCTCCTTCTGGTTCAACCCCTACAATTTTAACAGATGGATTAATTTGTTTTGCTGCACAAGCAATACCAGAAATCAATCCTCCACCACCAATAGGTACAAGAATATAATCAACATCTGGAAGTTCTTCCATAATTTCTAAAGCAATTGTTCCTTGTCCTTCCATAACATCTTCATCATCAAAAGGATGAACAAAAGTATAACCTTCAGATTTTTGTAATTCTACTGCTTTTTCATAAGCTTCATCATAAGCTTCACCATATAAAACAACATCAGCTCCATGTGCTTTTGTTGCATCCACTTTAATTAAAGGTGTATGTGCTGGCATACAAATTGTTGCTTTGACCCCTAATTTTTTTGCTGCATAAGCTACACCTTGTGCATGATTTCCAGCCGAAGAAGCAATCAACCCTTTTTTCTTTGCTTCATCATCTAATTTCATAATTTTATTGTAGGCACCTCTAATTTTGAATGCTCCTGTTTTTTGTAAGTTTTCAGGTTTGATATATACATCATTACCGCTTTCTTCAGAAAATGCTTCACTATGTATTAAATGAGTTGGTAAGATGACTTCATCAACTCTTTTTTTAGCCGCTTGAAAATCTTCTAATTTTAACATTTTAAATTCCCTCCGTATTAGTATTCCCATTATATCATTTATCTTCGATAAAACAATTATTTTGTTTTAATTTGGTTTGTCATTTCATCATAAAAATAATCATTTTCATCTAATCTTTTTAAGAATTCATCTTCTTTTAAATCATAAATAGAAAGAGCATGTACTAATTTCATGTCATCGTCTCTTAATTTCATATTGATCATACTTACTAACATATGAATATCTTTTGTCATTTTTCCACTCCTTGTACTTCGTCTACTTTTAGATGTTACCATTATACATCATTTTATTTCTTTTTTTGTCTCAAATTTGTTTCATTTTCCTCTTTTTTATTGTATAAAGTCGATTATTTTTTATCATATTAAATATTTATTATTGATTTTATTTATAAATTATACTATACTGTAACCAAGTCAAAAGCAATGACAAGGAGAGTAGTATTTTTACGAAACTTAAGCGAGCTAGAAGATGGTGTGAGTCTAGTAGTGAACAAAAATATGAAGAACACCTTTGAGCTGTCTACCGAAAGCAAAAGCAAGTAGGCTAGAACGTTTCTAGTTATGTTACAACTAGCGGGTATCGAGTACTCTTAGAAGTATTTTCCGTACCATGTATATCTTTTGGATTTATATGTTACACGATACTCGCACATTCTGTGCGATTTTTTAATTATAAGGGGGATATTAAAAATGTGTGGTTTTTTAGTCGTAGGAAGTGAAGAATTTAAATTACAGGAATTTAATGATGCTTTAGATAAAGCCGCTTATCGTGGTCCTGATTATCAACATATCTCTGTAAGTAACGGGATTACTTGGGGATTTAACCGTTTGTCAATTATGGATTTATCAACAAATGGAAATCAACCTTTTGTTTACAAAGATTGTACTTTAGTATGTAATGGAGAAATATATAACTATCCAGAATTAAAAAATAAATTATCAAAAGAGTACACTTTTAAATCAGGAAGTGACTGCGAAGTTTTAATTCCTCTTTATGATCAATATGGAATTGAAATCTTATGTAAATATTTAGATGCAGAATTTGCGATGGTTCTTTATGATACCAAAACAAAACAGCTTATAGCCGCAAGAGATCCAATGGGAATTCGTCCAATGTTCTATGGTTATAGTAAAAAAGAACATCAAATTTGTTTTGCTTCAGAAGCAAAAGCTTTATTTGATCTATGTGATGATATTATGCCTTTTCCACCAGGACATTATTATTTAGATGGACAGTTTATTTGTTATAACGATTTAAGTGATCCTAAAACAATTGTTGATGATGATTTAGAAACAATTGCGAAAAACTTAAAAACAAAACTTGAAAAAGCCGTTGAAAAAAGATTTATGTCAGATGCTCCAATTGGTTATTTATTAAGTGGTGGCCTTGACTCTTCTCTTGTTTGTGCCATTGGACAAAGATTATCTAACCAACCAATCCATACTTTCGCTATTGGAATGGAAAGCGATCCAATTGATTTAAAATATGCTAAACAAGTTGCTGATTATTTAGGAACTGAACATACTGAAGTCATTATGAACAAAGAAGATTTATATCAACATTTAAAAGAAGTTATTTACCATCTTGAAACATTTGATATCACAACCATTCGTGCAAGTATGGCTATGTATATTTTATGTAAATATATTCATCAAAATACAGATATTAAAGTTATCATGACTGGCGAAGTTTCTGATGAACTTTTCGGATATAAATATACAGACTTTGCACCAAATCCAAAAGCATTTCAAGAAGAAGCAAGCAAAAGAATTAAAGAACTTTATATGTATGATGTTTTAAGAGCAGATCGTTGTATCTCTGCCCACGCTTTAGAAGGACGCGTTCCTTTTGCAGATGTAGACTTTGTTGATTATTCTATGTCTATTGACCCTGCAAAAAAAATGAATGTTTACAATAAAGGTAAATACTTATTACGTCATGCTTTTGAAGAAACAGATTATTTACCACGCGATATTCTCTTTAGAGAAAAAGCTGCCTTCTCAGATGCCGTAGGTCATTCAATGGTTGATTACCTAAAGGATTTAGCCGATGAAAAATACAATGATGAAGATGTTTTAAAGGCAAAAGAAAAATACTCATACTGTACACCATTTACAAAAGAATCATTAATGTACCGTGATATTTTTGAATCATTCTTCCCACAACAAGGAAAATGGATCAAAGATTTTTGGATGCCAAATAAAGGATGGGAAAACTGTGATGTGGATGATCCAAGTGCCCGTGTTCTAAAAAACTATGGAGATTCTGGAAAATAAAAAGAATGGATTAGTCTTCTTGACTAATCCCATTTTTATATTCTATAAATATTTTTTCGAGTTCTCTTAAAAAATAATGTGATGTTTTTTGATTTCTTTTTTTTGGTCCTTTAACATGGTTATTTTGTTTTCTTGAAATATGTCCTAAATAACGAGACATCAATAGATTATTGATATTATCTTCACTAATTCTTTTACCTGAAACATGTAATACAAGAGCTTCTTTTAATAAAGCAAGACTTGCTAATCCATAATCTTGACTAATCAACAAATCACCAGCTTGTATGTAAGATAAAATCATTTGATCCACACTATCTTTCCCTACTTCACATCTTACAATGCAAATGCGTTCATCTTCAATATCATGAGCAAAATCAATAAATAAAAATGTTTCTATTTCATAATGTAAAGCAAGTTCAATAACTTCTTTTCTATTTGGGCAAGCATCACCATCAATTAATAACCGCATACGCCACTTCCAATGAGGACAAGCATCGCCAAAACACCACCAATGAAGCCTCCTAAATGTCCTGTTTTAGATACACTTTTATCTACAAGAGTAAAGACAACATTAATTGCTATAACAGCCATAAAGTTTTTTAAAATCATAAGATAAGGTCCTTTAAAAACCACGCCAAGTGTTACAATCGACCCTAAAAAGCCATAGAAAATACCACTTGCTCCTAAAGTAATTGTATTTTGATAACGTACATCTTTTTTACTGTAAAGATAAGTCACAATATAAGAAGCAATTCCCGAAACCAGAATTAAATAAATATAAGAAAACGGCCCTAAAAGTCTTTCAAAAAAAGTACCGCCTAAATAATACAGTGCATAACAATTCATAAAAAGATGAATAAAATCAACATGTACAAAATTTGCAGTTAAAAAACGCCAATATTCTTGTTTATATTCAATCTTTGCTGGATAAAATGCTCCATATTTAATAGCTAAACTACTTTTATCATCACTTTGATCAATAAAATTGATTACAACATAAATTCCAATGCATATTAATAACATTCCTATAGTAATTATCACGATTTCTTCTCACTTTCATTTTTTATAACTTCAACTTTTCTAGTTCTTTGAATATTATTTCCTTGACTATTTGTAATAGAATAAATCACTTCATATGTACCAACTTCATCGGTATTCACCGTGTTCTTTAAAATCTTAATTTGATGCGTAATATCATTTCCATTACCATCACTGGCACTGACACCTTCCATGATATCAAAGCGCGTTCCTTGAACAACCTCAACATCATTAATTCCTTCTAAAGTCGGATGATTTCCTAAATGTCCAACCACAATTTTTGCGCGTAATTTCGATGCTTGGTTTCCTACAACATCCTCTACAACAATATCAACAATATAAGAACCTTTTTTATTAAATTGTAGTGTTTCTGTTTTACTTCCATCTTCTTGTAAGAAATAAGCTATCGTATCTGATTGGTCTTCTACTTTATCAATTAAATTCAATGCTGCAATCTTTTCATTGACATTGATATTAAAAACAACTTGTTTCAACGTAAAAACCGGTTTTGTAGTATCTTTTATTTTAATATAAAATGGAAGTTCAACACCTGCATAAGTTGCTGATACTTTATACAAACCAATTTCATTTTTTAAATTAGAGAAATTAAGTTTTACTTCATTAATAACACTTTCATTGGCATTGACATAATCCGCGGGATTGTTCGAGATAACAGATCCATATTCATATTCAAATATATCTCTTTTCAATGTCACTGGTGTGATATTTAAAGCAAGAATTGTAAAAAGAGTGCTGGCAACAACAAAAAAACCTAAAACAACACTGATGATTTTCTTTTTCATTATTTGTGTCATTATCTCACTCCTTTCCCTATCATTATATCATCTAATTGTGACATTTTTGTGAAAAGTACCATACTTTTGTAAAATATCTTATTCCTTCATTAAAAAAAAAGCAATAGCAAACGCTTATCAGGTAAAAAAATACAAAAAAGGATAAGAAATTTGCTTATCCTAATCGTTTTAATACTTTATCTTTTCCTAATAATTCCATAGAAGCTGCTAAATCTGGACCATGCATAATACCAGTTGTCGCAATACGTAAAGGCATATATAACATTTTTCCTCTTGCTTTTGCTTCTTTTTGAGTTGCTTTAATACAAGCAAAGATTTGATCCTGTTTAAAATTTTCTTCAGCTAATTCTTCAACCTTAGATTTAAATACAGCTAATGTATTTGGAATAGCTTCATCTTTCATAAATTCAACTGCTTCTTCTTCTAAATGAATTTCATCTTCAAAGAATAGTTTAACTTGTTCAACAATTTCTTCACCACAAGAAATATGATCTCTATGCACTTCTACTAATTTTTCAATCCATTCTTCACTTTTATCGCTTAAATCATAAGCTTCTTGTAAAAATGGCAAACATAATTTTGTTAATTGTTTTGTATCTAATTTTTTAATATATTGGCTATTGATCCATTTTAATTTATTTATATCAAAAATAGCCCCAGACTTAGAAATACGTTTTACATCAAATGCTTCAATTAATTCATCTAATGAGAAGATTTCTTGTTCACCTTCAGGTGACCATCCAAGTAAAGCAATGTAATTTAAGATTGCTTCATTTAAGAAACCTTTATTAATTAAATCTTGATAAGATGCATCCCCATTACGTTTTGATAATTTATGTTTTTCATCTTTCATAACAGGTGGACAATGGATATATGATGGTACATCCCATCCAAATGCTTGGTAGATTAAATTATATTTAGGTGTTGAAGATAAATATTCATTTCCTCTTACAACATGAGTGATGTTCATTAAATGATCGTCTACGATATTTGCGAAGTTATATGTTGGATAACCATCACTTTTTAATAAAACACCTTCAGCAAGTCCCGCGTTTTCTACTTCAATATGTCCATAAACTTCATCTTCAAAAGAAGTAATTCCTGTACTTGGAATTGTTTGTCTTACTACATATTTTTCGCCATTAGCGATTCTTTGTTTTGCTTCTTCTAAAGAAAGATGTTTACATGGATCAATGTATCCTAATTCTTCATTATCAGATTCTTCTTTTGCTTTATTGATTGTTTCTTCATCACAGAAACAATAATGAGCTCCCCCTAATTCAACTAATTTATCAGCATATTCTTTATAAATAGCTAATCTTTCAGATTGAACATAAGGTCCCACATTTCCTGGCTTATTAGGTCCTTCATCATAACCTAATCCTGTTTGATCCATAACTTTATAGATCATATCAACAGCACCTTCAACTTCTCTTTCTTGATCAGTATCTTCAATTCTTAAAATAAAATCTCCATGATCATGTTTAGCGATTAAATATTCATATAACGCTGTTCTTAAGTTACCGATATGCATATATCCTGTTGGACTTGGTGCAAATCTTGTTCTTACTTTTGCCATTTCTATACTCCTTTTTTTCTTAATAAAACAACCGCTTGAGCTACCATACCTTCTTGTCTTCCAACAAACCCTAGCTTTTCTCCACGCGTTGCTTTGATATTGATTTGACTGACATCACAATGTAATTTACTTGCAACATTTTCTCTCATTTTTTGAATATGAGGGGCCATCTTAGGTGCCTCACACATAATAATACTATCAAGGTTATTGATCTCATAACCTTCTTGGTTCATCAGTTGATAACAATGTTCCAATAAAACCATTGAAGAAATTCCTTTATATTGAGGATCTGTGTCAGGAAAATGTTTTCCAATATCACCAAGACCTAACGCCCCAATAATACTTTCAATAATGGCATGTAATAAAACATCTGCATCACTATGTCCTAACAACCCTTTATCATGATCAATTTTTACACCGCCAATATATAAATCTCTTCCTTCTACTAATTGATGAATATCAATTGATTGTCCTATTCTAAACATGTTATCACCTTCCGCAAACATTCTAGCACATATTTTCTAATTTATGAAGTATTGGATGTTTTATAATCAAGGAAAATATGGTAAACTAAAACATATAAAAATTATGGGAGGACTTCCTATGGATAAAGAAGAAGTAGTAAGTAAAAATTTTATTGAAAAAATTATAGATCAAGATTTAGAGGAAGGAAAATATACAAAAATTGCGACACGTTTCCCTCCTGAACCAAATGGTTATTTACACATTGGGCATGCTAAATCAATCTTATTAAATTATGGATTAGCTAAAAAATATAATGGAACATTCAATTTACGTTTCGATGATACAAATCCAATGAAAGAAAAAACAGAATTCGTAGAAAGTATTGTTTCAGACGTAGAATGGTTAGGAGCTAAATATGATGGTGATATCAAATTTGCATCGAACTATTTTGATCAAATGTATGAAGCAGCTGTGCTTTTAATCAAGAAAGGAAAAGCTTATGTTTGTGATTTAAGTCCTGAACAAATTAGAGAATACCGTGGTACTTTAACAGAACCTGGTAAAGATTCTCCATATCGTAATCGTTCAATCGAAGAAAACTTAGATTTATTCGAAAGAATGAAAAATGGTGAATTTGAAGATGGTTCAAAAGTATTAAGAGCTAAAATTGATATGGCTTCATCAAATATCAATATGCGTGATCCTATTATTTATCGTGTCGCCAGAATGACACATCATAACACAGGAGATAAATGGTGTATTTATCCAATGTATGACTTTGCTCATCCAATTGAAGATGCTATTGAAGGAATTACTCATTCAATATGTACTCTTGAATTTGAAGATCATCGTCCTTTATACGATTGGGTCGTTCAAGAAATTGGTTATGAACATCCACCAAAACAAATTGAATTCGCCAAACTTTATTTAACAAATGTTATTACAGGAAAACGTTATATTAAACGTTTAGTTGATGAAGGTATTGTTGATGGCTGGGATGATCCTCGATTAGTCACAATTGCCGCTTTAAGACGTAGAGGATTTACACCTGAATCAATTAAATCTTTTATGGAATTAGTTGGTGTTACAAAAAGTAATTCTTCAAATGATTATGCGATGTTAGAATATTGTATTCGTAATGATTTAAAACCAAAAGCACCTCGTGTGATGGCTGTTTTAGATCCTATTAAATTAGTTATTGATAACTATCCTGAAGGACAAGTTGAATATTTAGATGCGATGGTCAACATGGAAAATCCTGATTTAGGTTATGAAAAAGTTCCATTTGAAAGAGAATTATGGATTGATCGTGATGACTTTATGGAAGAACCACCTAAAAAATATTTTAGATTGTTCCCAGGAAATGAAGTTCGTTTAATGAATGCTTATTTCGTTAAATGTGTTGATTTTGAAAAAGATGAAAACGGAAAAGTAACCGTTGTTCATTGTACTTATGATCCTATTACTAAAAACGGTACAGGATTTACTGGTAGAAAAGTAAAAGGTACAATTCATTGGGTTCCTGTTCATCATTGTAAGAAAGTAACAGCACGTTTATATGAAAACTTAGTCGATGAAGAAAAAGGTGTTTATAATGAAGATGGATCTTTAAACTTAAATCCTAATTCATTAACTGTTATTGATGATTGTTATGTTGAACCAGCTATTGAAAAATACAAACGTGGTGATTCGTTCCAATTTGTAAGAAATGGTTATTTCTGTATTGATACAAAAGATTCTACAGAGGATCATTTTGTATTTAATAGAATCGTTTCATTAAAGAGTTCATTTAAATTACCTAAGAAATAAAAAAAAGTGGAGATTGTAAAAACAATCTCCTTTTTTGTATAAAAAGCAATATCTTTCGATATTGCTTTCTTTTTATTATTTATTATATTTACGATCATGTGCCGCTGAAATTAAACCTTGGAATAAAGGTTGTGCACGGTTCGGTCTTGAAGTAAATTCTGGATGGAATTGACATCCTACATAGTAAGGATGATCTTCAATTTCAACAATTTCTACAAGATTTCTTTCCGGGTTAAATCCCGCAACTTTTAAACCATTTTCAACTAAAACATCTTTATAGTTATTATTAAATTCATATCTATGACGATGTCTTTCTTTAATTAATTCTTTTCCATAAAGACGTGCTGCTTGTGTCCCTGGATTTAATTGACATTCATAATCACCTAATCTTTGTGTACCTCCCATATCTTCTAAAGATTGGTCAGACATTAAATTGATCACTGGATTCTTACATAATTCATCAAATTCTAATGAGTTAGCATCTTTAATACCACATACATTTCTAGCATATTCAATGGTAATTAATTGCATACCTAAACAAATACCTAAAAGTGGTACATTATTTGTACGTGCATATTCAATAGCATCAATCATACCAGCAATACCACGATCACCAAATCCACCTGGAACAATGATACCATCGGCATCTTTTAATCTTTCTGCTACATTTTCTTTATTTAATTCTTCTGAATTAATAAAATCAATATTAACAACACTGTTCACATAATATCCTGCATGTCTTAAAGCTTCGTTAACTGATAAATATGCATCAGGCAATTGAACATATTTTCCAACTAACGCAATATTTAATTCTTGGTTTAAGTTTTTAACACGGTTAACTAAAGCATCCCATTCATCCATATGCGCTGCTGGTGCATTGATTTGAAGATGTTGTAATACTAAATCATCCATTTTTTGATCTAGCAACATGCGTGGTAATTCATATAAATTTTCTACATCATAGTTTGAAATAACATTTTGTGTTGGTACATTACAAAATAAAGAAATCTTATCTTTTAATTCTTTTTCAATATGATGTTCACTACGACAAACAATAAAGTCTGGTTGAATACCTAAACCTCTTAATTCTTTAACACTATGTTGTGTTGGTTTTGTTTTTACTTCATGACTTGCCCCAATGTATGGAAGTAAAGTTGTATGAATATAAACGGTATTTTCATACCCTAAATCTAATCTTACTTGGCGGATAGCTTCGATGAAAGGTAAACTTTCGATATCTCCTGTAGTTCCACCAATTTCAGTAATAACGATATCTGCTTTAGAACTACGTGCAGCTGCATAAATTCTTTCTTTAATTTCATTTGTAATATGAGGAACAACTTGTACAGTAGCTCCTAAATAATCTCCACGTCTTTCTTTTGAAATAACGTTACTATAAATTCTACCTGTTGTAATTGATG
>SKDY01000704.1_pt2 | contig 24364 bp, 23 predicted proteins | sample 4826591 | NCBI WGS metagenome assembly SKDY01 (sample SAMN11008823, study PRJNA524170) | human gut metagenome | biome: Human fecal sample; material: Feces; isolation source: fecal sample from pouch patient p10, p22 | host: Homo sapiens | place: Israel: Tel-Aviv | collected 2016-06-15 | reverse complement strand
GGCCAATGCTGCTCTGAATGCTTCAGGCTATTTGATTTCCATTCCGGTATTTATGGGACCGGCTTATATCATTTTAAATCCGATATGTAAAACTTTAGCAAAGTATACAAAGAAAAATGTTATCGGCTATACAACAGCGTTAGTTGTTGGATTGATGTGTACACATTGCCTTGTAATTCCAACACCTGGACCATTGGCAGTTGCAGGTTCCATGGGAGCAAATCTTGGATTGTTTATTTTGTATTCCATCATTATAAGTATTCCGGCCAGTATCTGTGGAGGTTTGCTTTATGGAAATTATCTGAGCAATAAATACAGTACAGTTCATGAGAGTGCGGATATTACAGATGAGGAGGCAATCTCGGAGATTGAGAAGACAGCACGGGCGGTTCATCCATCTGCTGCAACAGCGATTTCTCTGATCCTGCTTCCAATCGGCCTGATTTTGCTTGCAACTTTGCTTCCATATGTGACGGATAATGGAGTAGTGATGTCATTTTGTACCTTTATGTCGGCATCTAATGGTGTCGGTGCATTGACGGTTTCAGTATTAGCAGCATGGATGGTATTAAGAAAATATATTGACAAAACTCCAGGTAAGATTTTCAGTGCTAGTTTAAATGACGTAGGTGATGTATTTTTCATTCTTGCAGCATCTGGTTCTTATGGAGCAGTGATTTCAGCGTCTGGTATTGGCACAGTATTAGGAAATATTGTATCTGCAAGTAACATTCCATTATTTGTTATGGCATTTATCCTGTCTGTACTTTTAAAGGCAGCGCTGGGATCTTCTGCAACTGCTCTGGTGACAACGGCATCTCTGATGGCACCGATGTTAACAACAACGATGGCAAATCCAATTATTGTAGGTTTGGCAATTTGTCTGGGTGGTCTTGGAATTTGTCTGCCGACAGATGGTGCATTCTGGCAGGTGAAAGAATTTAACGACTTAACCATGAAAGAAACATTTATTGCACATACTGGTGGTAATTTGATTGCCTGTGTTGTGGGATTTGTGGTATTATGTATCTTAGTTTTGTGCAGTGGATTTCTGCCTGGACTTTCATAAAAGAAAAAAGGAGAAAAACGGATGAAGCTTTTATTCGTATCCGATTCTTTTAAAGGATCATTAACCAGCGCCCAGACGATTCAATATCTAAAGAAAGCAGCAGAGGAGGTTTTTGGCTCCTGCGAATGCCAGGGGATTCCAGTGGCGGATGGAGGAGAGGGAACCATAGACGCTGTTGTGCAGGCGTGCCATGGGGAGAAGCTTTCCTGTCAGGTGCAGGATCCGCTTGGACGGGAAATCACGGCTTATTATGGATGTGTTGGTGGTACGGCGGTGATTGAGATGGCCCAGGCATCCGGGCTTCCGCTGGTGATGGAAGCAGAACGTGATCCGCGGAAAACTTCTACCTATGGGACAGGACAGCTTTTGATGGATGCGCTTCAGAGAGGCTTCCGGGATATCCGTATTGCCATTGGTGGTTCGGCAACCAATGATGGAGGAATGGGAATGGCATCAGCCCTTGGTGTCCGTTTCCTGGACTGTGATGGACAGGAACTGAAGGGAATCGGTGAAAATCTGGAGCTGGTGGAGCGTATCGATATTTCCGGACTGACACCGCTGATCAGACAGGCGAAGATCACAGTGATGTGTGATGTGACGAATCCGTTATGTGGGGAAAATGGTGCTACTTATACCTTTGGAAAGCAAAAAGGAGGGACACCTGAGATTCTGGATCAGTTAGAATCGGGAATGCAGCATTACCGGGATGTGATCCGCAACACCTTTCAGACTGATCCGGACCAGATTCCTGGAACCGGGGCTGCAGGAGGGCTTGGCGCGGCTCTTCTCATCTATCTGGGAGCAGAAATGCGTTCTGGAATTGATTGTGTACTGGACATGACAAATTTTGACCGGTGGCTTGAATGGGCGGATCTGGTGGTGACCGGAGAAGGCCGGACAGACTGGCAGTCCAGCTTTGGTAAGGTGATGCAGGGAATCGGTGACCGGTGCGCCAGAAAAGGAGTGCCTGTTGTCGGCTTAAGTGGATCACTGGGACCAGGCTATGAGACAATCTATGAACATGGAATCGATTCACTGATGACTACCGTGGATGGACCTATGGGGCTTGATGAAGCCATGGCAGATGCAGTGATGTTATATCAGAAGGCCGCGGTGCGGATGTTTCGCATGATCCGTGCCGGAATGCGGGTGGCTAAGAAGGACAAAAGGTAAAATAAAATAGGAACAGTCAGAACAGGTGTGGGAATGCGATAGGCTCCACACCTGTTTTTTGTGTCATAGGAAACTTCGTCCTATGACACAAAAACGCTCCGCAGGATGCGCACTCGCGCGAAGAAGAAATATGTCGCAAGCGACCGCACTCGGCGCGAAAATGTGCCAAGACATTCTTTCTTACGAAAAACCCTTGTATGCCGAAATAAAAATGTGCTATACTGGTTTGACATCCTGCTTAGGATGAAAATAACTATGAAGGTACTGAATAGTTACGTTGGGTTATTGCAGGAAGGGATATGAAACATGAATAATAAAAGCTGGAAACGGGGCATCGGTTGGTATCTGGCTGCGGTGCTTACGTCTGTAGCGGTTCTGACTGGTTGTGGAAATGCAGTGGGACAGAATGCAAAGAAAGAGGACGATGGGAAATTAAATGTGGTGACCACGTTGTTTCCTTATTATGATTTCGCCAGACAGATCGCCGGGGACGCTGTTGATCTGACCATGGTGGTTCCGGCGGGGATGGACAGCCATTCCTTTGAGCCAACTCCGGCAGATATGAGGATGATCCAGAATGCAGACGTACTGATCTGCAACGGCGGCGCCATGGAGCAATGGCTGACCCAGGTGCTGGCAGCGACGGACACCGGCCATATGACGGTGATCACCATGATGGATTACGTGGACACTTATGAGGAGGAGATCGTGGAAGGCATGGAGGACGAGGCCCATGACCATGCACACGGAAGTCACGGGCATGACCACGAGTCAGAAGACCACGATCATGATGCGGAAGAGGACCACGAGCATGAGACCGATGCAGGACACGACCATGACAGTGACTCCGGGTTACCAGACGGTCACTACTACGGCGATGGTCATGACCACTCCGACTATGTGGACGATGACGGTCATCATGTAGACATTGAGTATGACGAGCACATCTGGACATCTCCGGTCAATGCCATGAAGTTCACGGAAGTGATCGCGGACACCTTATCCAAGTGTGATCCGGCCAATGAAACCCGTTACGAAGAAGGAAAAGAGGCGTATTTAAAGGAATTAGAAGCGCTCCACGAGGGATTCTTAGAGGTTTCTAAGAACCGCAGGCGCAACATGATCGTGGTAGGTGACAAATTTCCATTCCGTTATCTGGCAGAAGAGTACGGCTTCGACTACCGCGCGGCATTTTCCGGCTGCAGCACAGATACGGAGCCAAGTGCGAAGACCATTGCGTACCTGATCGATAAGGTGCGGACGGAAGAGATTCCGGTGGTTTACTACCTGGAGCTCTCCAGTCACCGGGTATCAGAGATCATCGGAGAAGAGACAGGAGCGAAACCGGAGCTTCTTCATTCCTGCCACAATGTGACGAGGGCAGAATTTGATTCCGGCGTCACCTATGTGGATCTGATGAAGGGCAATATCGAGACCCTGCGGGATGGTCTGGATTAAATGATTAGGAGTAACGATCAAAGTAGCCATGTGGATTCCAATAGCTGCAGTTATAGAAGGAAAAGGAACTGTGAAAGGACAAAACAGTTGCGAAAGGGATGAAAAAGGAATAAAAATGAGTGCATTAATAACATGTAACCATGTGGATTTTGGCTACGAAAACCACGACGCGGTAGTAGACCTGACCATGGAGGTAGATTCCGGCGATTACCTGTGCGTGGTGGGAGAAAATGGCTCCGGTAAAAGTACCTTGATGAAAGGACTTCTGGGTCTGATCAAGCCGACAGCAGGAACACTGACTGTGGCAGAAGAACTGAAAAAGACCGGGATCGGCTATCTGCCCCAGCAGACGGCGGCCCAGAGGGATTTTCCGGCGACCGTTTATGAAGTGGTGATCTCTGGATGCTTAAGCAGGAGAGGTCACCGGCCGTTTTACTCCATGGTGGAGAAGAAGATGGCGCGGACCAGCATGGAAAAGCTGGGCATCACCCATCTGGCGAAAAAGTGTTACCGGGAATTATCCGGCGGACAGCAGCAGCGTGCCCTGATCGCCAGGGCTTTATGCGCCACCAGTGAAGTGCTGATTTTAGATGAACCGATCACCGGACTGGATCCGTCAGCAATCCAGGATTTTTATCATCTGGTGCGGACGTTAAATAAAGAAGAAAAGGTGACCATCATCATGGTAACCCACGATGTGGCCAATGTAGTCAACCAGGCCAATAAGATCCTGCATTTGAAGCAGAAGGTGTTATTCTATGGAACCCCGGAAGAATACCGGAAAACCAAAGCAGGCCAGCTGTTCTTAGGAGGTGATCTGTGATGGCAGCAGTATTGGAGATGCTTTCTTATCCATTTATGGTGCGGGCACTGATCGGCGGCATCCTGATTTCCCTGTGTGCGTCCCTGCTGGGCGTCAGCCTGGTATTAAAACGGTATTCGATGATCGGAGATGGGCTTTCCCACGTATCCTTTGGAGCCTTGTCCATCGCATTAGCGATTGGCTGGTCTCCGCTGAAGTTGTCGATCCCGGTGGTGGTGCTGGCGGCTTTTTTCCTTCTGCGGATTACGGAAAATGGAAAAGTCAAGAGCGATGCGGCAATCGCCATGATCTCTGCCAGCGCCCTTGCTGTCGGTATTGTGGTGACTTCTCTGACAACCGGCATGACGACGGATGTCAGTAGCTATATGTTCGGCAGTATCTTAGCCATGAGCACTGCCGATGTGAAAATGGCGGCGGTGCTGTCTGTAGTGGTACTGGGACTGTTTGTGTTCTGCTATAATAAAATTTTCGCTGTAACTTTTGATGAAAATTTCGCCAAGGCTACGGGCGTTTCCGTGTCCAGCTACAATGTGCTGATCGCGGTTTTAACAGCGGTGACCATTGTGCTGGGAATGCGGATGATGGGGGCTATGCTGATCTCGAGCCTGATTATTTTCCCGGCACTGACCTCCATGCGGGTGTTTAAGAGCTTTAAAGGTGTGGTGTGGTCTTCGGGAATCTTATCAGTGATCTGTTTCTGCATCGGCATGACGGCCTCCTATCTCTGTTCCACTCCGGCAGGTGCCAGCGTGGTGTTAGTGAATCTGGCGGCATTTTTATTGTTTACGTTGTTTACGATCATAAGAAAAAACGGACGGAGATGATCCTATGAAGAAAAAAAGGGGCTTTTTAAGCCAGACCCAGTACATTGCCTATGGCTTCTTTGTACTGATCCTGGTTGGAACACTGCTTCTGATGCTTCCATTTGCCAGCAGAAATGGGCAGAGTGTGAATTTTTTAGACGCACTGTTTACGTCAGCCAGCGCCTCCTGTGTGACCGGTCTGGTGGTGCGGGATACCTGGAGCCAGTGGAGCTTGTTTGGTCAGTTTGTGATCATTTTTCTGATCCAGATTGGCGGTCTCGGATTTGTGACTGTGGGTGTGTTCTTTTCCATTGTGTTAAGAAGAAAGATCGGTCTGCGCCAGCGGGGACTGATCCAGGAGAGCACCAGCGCATTGCAGATCGGTGGGATCGTGAAGCTGGCCCGGAGGATCATTGCCGGAACCTGCATATTTGAGGTGACGGGAGCGGTGCTGTTATCGATCCGTTTCGTGCCAAAATATGGCTTTTTCCGTGGGGTGTTTTACGGCTTTTTCCATGCGGTTTCTGCCTTTTGTAATGCAGGCTTTGACCTGATGGGCAATGAAGTGCCTTATAATTCCCTGGTTGGTTACTATGACGACTGGCTGGTGAATCTGGTGATCATGAGCCTGATCATCATCGGTGGTCTGGGATTTATCGTGTGGGATGACCTATACCGGAATAAATTTCATTTCCGGAAATATTTATTACAGACGAAGCTGGTGCTGATCGCCCTGTTTGTGCTGGTATTTGGCGGTGCAGGACTCTTCTGGGTACTGGAGCGGCAGAATCTGATGGTGGGCATGAGTGCCAGTGGACAGATTTTAACCAGTTTATTTGCGTCCGTGACAGCGAGAACGGCAGGCTTTAACACCGTTGATCCGGCGGCCATGACGGATGGAAGCAAACTGCTGACACTGATCTTAATGTTTATCGGCGGCAATCCGGGATCTACGGCAGGCGGTGTCAAGACCACATCTGCGATCGCTTTGTTCTTATATGTCCGTTCCAACATTGACCGCTCCTACGGCATCAATGTATTCGGACGGCGGTTAGAGGAGGATGCGGTAAAACGTGCTGGCGCCATCTGTACCATTAACTTAACAGCAGCATTGGCGGCATCTATCCTGATCATGGCGATTCAGCCGGTTGGAATGGCAGATGTGCTGTTTGAGACATTTTCTGCCATTGGAACGGTAGGAATGACTACCGGAATCACCAGAAGTCTGCTTCCGGCATCCCGGATAGTGATCATTTTGCTGATGTACTGCGGCAGGATCGGCAGTATGTCCTTCGCTCTGGCATTTACCCAGCAGAAACGGATCACTCATGTACAGAACCCGGTGGAAACGGTCAGCATCGGTTAAGGAGGAAAAAATATGAAATCAATTTTGATCATTGGAATGGGTCGTTTTGGTCGTCATCTGTGCCAGAATCTGGCAGAGCTTGGCAATCAGATCATGATCGTGGATCAGGAAGAGGAGAATCTGGAAGAGATGCTTCCTCTGGTGGTCAGCGCCAAAATCGGTGACTGCACGAATGAAAATGTGTTAAAAAGCTTAGGTGTTGCGAATTTTGATCTGTGCTTCGTCTGCATCGGAACCAATTTCCAGAGCAGTCTGGAGATCACCAGCCTGGTAAAGGAGCTGGGCGGAAAACATGTGATCAGTAAGGCAAACCGGGATATCCATGCAAAATTTCTTCTGAGAAATGGAGCTGATGAAGTTATTTATCCGGATCGTGATATTGCGGAGAAGCTGGCAGTGCGTTACAGTGCGGATCATGTATTTGATTACATTGAGTTAAGCGATGAGTATTCAATCTATGAGATTCCGCCGTTAACCCAGTGGGTAGGCAAGAGTCTGAAGGAATCCGGAATCCGCAACAGCTATCACATCAACATCCTGGGGACAAAGACCGATGGAAAGACCAATCTGATGCCGTCAGCGGACTATGTGATCCGGGCAGAAGACCATCTGCTGGCTATTGGACGAAAACAGGATATCGAGAAAATTTTAAAGGTAATGAAATAATTTTCTGTATTTGATGAAATCATGTTTTGTATTTCATGAAATAATTTCCTGTATTCCTATTGACATACTAGGAATTGAAGAGTTATACTGTCCTCAACATTTTTGAGAATCGGTAAAGGAGACGAAAGCATGAGTACAAAAAATTATAAATTTGAGACGTTACAGCTTCACGTAGGCCAGGAGCAGCCAGACCCAGTCACCGATGCAAGGGCTGTTCCGATCTACCAGACCTCTTCCTTCGTGTTTAAGAACTGCGATCATGCAGCAGCAAGATTTGCATTAGAGGACGCAGGTAATATCTATGGCCGCCTGACGAACCCGACAGAGGACGTATTCGAGAAGAGAATTGCAGCGTTAGAGGGTGGCGTGGCAGCACTGGCAGTGGCTTCCGGTGCAGCAGCGATTGCTTACACCTTTGAGAACCTGGCTCATGCCGGTGATCACATCGTAGCGGCAAAGAACATTTACGGTGGTACTTACAACCTGTTTGCCCACACACTCCCGGCTTATGGCATTACGACAACCTTCGTAGATCCATTTAACTATGAAGAGATCGAGAATGCGATCCAGGAGAACACCAAGGCAGTACATATCGAGACTTTAGGCAATCCGAACTCTGATGTGGTTGATATCGAGCGTATCGCGAAGATCGCCCATGCTCATAAGATCCCATTAGTTGTCGATAATACCTTTGCAACTCCATATCTGGTTCGTCCATTTGAGCACGGTGCAGATATCGTGGTTCATTCTGCAACCAAATTTATCGGTGGACATGGAACAACCATCGGTGGCGTGATCGTTGACGGTGGTAAGTTTGACTGGGAAGGAAGTGGCAAATTCCCAGGAATTACCGAGCCAAACCCAAGCTATCATGGGGTAAGCTTTACCAAGGCAGCAGGTTCTGCAGCATTTGTGACCATGGTCCGTGCGATCCTGCTTCGTGACCTGGGTGCAACCATTTCCCCGATCCATTCCTGGATCTTCTTACAGGGACTGGAGACTCTCTCCTTACGTGTAGAGCGTCACGTAGAGAATGCGCTGAAGGTAGTAGACTACTTAAATAATCATCCACAGGTAGAGAAGGTGCACCATCCGGCGGTTTCTACCGATCCGGAGCAGCAGGAATTATATAAGAAATATTTCCCGAACGGCGGCGGTTCTATCTTTACCTTCGAGATCAAGGGTGATGCCCAGACGGCGAAAGATTTTATCGATCATCTGGAGTTATTCTCCCTGCTTGCTAACGTTGCAGATGTGAAGTCTTTAGTGATCCATCCGGCTTCTACCACTCATGGCCAGTTAAATGAGGAAGAACTGGCAGATCAGGGCATCCGTCCAAATACCATCCGTCTGTCCATTGGTACAGAGCATATTGATGATATCATTGAGGATCTGGATCAGGCATTTCAGGCGATCCGGTAAGCGGTGCCAATGGTGACAAAAGCGAAAGAAAGCATTTATCCCGCTTAAGAAGAAAAATTACATAAAATGGACGCGGCGACTGATAGATGGGCGCTGGTCAGAGAGGGACAATACTTAAGAAAGAGAAGTATTGTCCCTCTTTTTGTACAATATTTTTCAATAGAACCCTCCTTATTGAGAAAAAATATCGCTAAGCATTCTTGACATTTTAAAAGGGTTAGAATATACTAACAACGATGAATGGTTAGGTATGAATAACCAAAGAAAAGTCACCATGAAAAAATCCATACAAGTAGAAAGAAGGATGAGATGATGCCATTGTCAATGGTTAAGGAAGGAGAGCCGAACACGATCCAGCGTGTGGGAGGCAATGAAGAGACCAAGCGGTTTTTAGAGAATCTTGGGTTTGTAACAGGAGCAAAGGTTACGGTGGTATCGACGGTAGAGGGAAATATCATTGTGAATGTAAAGGATTCCAGAATTGCCATCGGAAAAGATATGGCAAATAAAATTATGGTGAGTTAAGGAGGAAGGTCATGAAAACTTTAAACGAAGTTCCGGTGGGACAGACCGTAAAAGTAACAAAGCTGACTGGTGAAGGCCCGGTTAAGAGAAGAATCATGGATATGGGAATCACAAAAGGCGTAGAGATCTATGTGCGTAAGGTTGCACCGCTTGGCGATCCGATGGAAGTGACCGTAAGAGGCTATGAGCTTTCTGTTCGTAAAGCAGATGCACAGATGATCGATGTAGAGTAAGGAAAAGCGTAGCTGTTCAGCAGGTCTGAGAACTTGCTGCACTGACTGTGAAGAAGTGTGAAACAGCCATGAGTATGTTGTGACGAAGGGTAGGAGGAGAAAAGATGTCAATTACAATCGCGTTGGCAGGTAATCCAAACTGTGGTAAGACCACATTATTTAATGCCCTGACAGGTGCCACTCAGTATGTTGGTAACTGGCCAGGTGTAACCGTAGAGAAAAAGGAAGGTAAGTTAAAGGGACATAAAGATGTCATCATCGCCGATCTTCCGGGTATTTATTCCTTATCTCCATATTCTCTGGAGGAGGTCGTAGCAAGAAACTATCTGATCAATGAGAAACCGGACGCGATCTTAAATATCATTGACGGTACCAACCTGGAGAGAAACTTATATCTGTCCACCCAGTTAATGGAACTTGGTATTCCGGTGGTCATGGCGGTTAACATGATGGATCTGGTAAGAAAGAATGGCGACCAGATCAACATCAAGAAGCTGGCTGAAAAATTAGGCTGTCAGGTTGTTGAGATCTCCGCATTAAAGGGTGACGGTATCGACAAAGCAGCCCAGATGGCAGTTGATTTAGCAAAATCCGGTAAGAAGACACCGGCGGTACATAACTTCTCTGACAGTGTGGAGAGAGTGTTAGACCAGATCGAGGATAAGTTAGATGCTTCTGTTCCGGCAGAACAGAGACGTTATTTTGCAATCAAGTTATTAGAGCGCGACAGCAAGATCACCGATCAGTTATCCAAGGTTCCGGATGTAACTGAGGAGATCAATGCGATCGAAAAGGAGATGGACGACGATACTGAGAGTATCATCACCAACGAGCGTTATGTATACATTTCCTCTATCATTGGCGACTGCCTGAAGAAGAAGGTTGCAAGCGGCAAGATGACCATTTCCGATAAGATCGACCGGATCGTAACCAACCGTATCCTGGCTCTGCCGATCTTCGCAGTTGTGATGTGGTTTGTATACTACATTTCCGTAACCACAGTTGGTACTTTTGTAACAGACTGGACCAATGACGTATTATTCGGCGAGATCGTTCCTCCGGCTGTTGAGGGCTTTTTAAATGCAGTTGGCTGTGCAGACTGGTTACAGGGCCTGATCCTGGATGGTATCGTAGCTGGTGTAGGCGCAGTGCTTGGTTTCGTACCACAGATGATCGTACTGTTCTTCTTCCTGGCAATCCTGGAGGACTGCGGATACATGGCGCGTGTTGCTTTCATCATGGACCGTATCTTCCGTAAATTTGGTCTTTCCGGCAAAGCATTTATCCCAATGCTGATCAGCTCCGGCTGTGGTATCCCAGGTGTTATGGCAACAAGAACCATCGAGTCTGACCGTGACCGTAAGATGTCTATCATGACGACCACATTCATTCCTTGTGGTGCAAAGCTTCCGATCATCGCCATGATCGCAGGTGCATTCTTCCCGAACGCAGAGGGCAATGCTTCCGCATGGGTAGCAACCAGTGCTTACTTCATCGGTGTTGCAGCAATTGTATGTTCTGGTATTATGTTAAAGAAAACCAAGATGTTTGCTGGTGATCCGTCACCATTCGTTATGGAGCTTCCACAGTACCATATGCCAACTGCAGGCAACGTACTGAGAAGTATCTGGGAGAGAGCATCTTCCTTTATCAAGAAAGCTGGTACCGTTATCCTGCTTTCCACCATCGTTTTATGGTTCCTCATGGGCTTTGGCTTCGAAGGCGGCGCTTTCGGTGCGGTTGAGGACTTAAATAACAGTATCTTAGCTCAGATCGGTAAAGCAATCGCATGGATCTTCACACCACTTGGCTGGACTCAGTTAGGCCATGGCTGGGAGATGGCTGTAGCAGCAATCTCTGGTCTGATCGCAAAAGAGAACGTGGTAGCAACCTTCGGTATGCTCTTCAATCCAAACCTGGAAGAGGTTGCAGAGGATGGTGTTGAGATCTGGAGTAACTTACAGGGCGCTTTAACCCCGATCGCTGCTTACGGATATCTGGTATTTAACTTACTGTGTGCTCCTTGTTTCGCAGCAATCGGTGCGATCAGACGTGAGATGAACAGTGGAAAATGGACGATTTTCGCACTTTGCTATCAGTGCCTGTTCGCATACGGCGTAGCATTAGTCATCTATCAGGTTGGTACTGTCCTGACTGGCGGCGCAGCAAATCCGGTTGGTCTGGTTGTAGCAGTAGCAATTGTAGCATTCTTCGTATACATGCTGGTTCGTCCTTATAAAGAGAGCGAGACTTTAAGCGTAGATACCAAGAACCTGGTAAAATCTAAATAAGTAAAATGCAAACAAGTAAAATCAGGAATCATTCCTGAAAAGGAAGCCTGTAGCTGATGTTTCAGTATACGGGCTTCCGACAGTAAAAAGGAGGTTGTGCAAAGATGGGAACGCTCGTTGTTCTGGTGGTATTGATTTTGATAGTGGCGCTGATTATCCGAAGCATGATCCGAGATAAGAAAAATGGAAAATCCGTCCAGTGCGGCTGTGACTGCAGCTCCTGCGGTGGGCATTGCAGTTCTTCCGCACCAGTTAAGGAGGCGAAGAAACGTGGCTAATGTCATGATTATCGCAGTCTTAGCAGCGATCGCTTTGGTGGCACTGAAAGGCTCCCTGAAACATTTTCGGGGAGAGGGCAGCTGCTGCGGAGGCGGAAGTACAGGGATTACAAGGAACGATATTCCGGTGAAAATACTGGAGAACCCGAAGCTTGGCGAAAAAGTGGTGGAAATCTCCGGAATGCATTGTGAAAATTGTGTATTCAGCGTGACAAAGGCCATCAACCGGATCGAGGGTGTCAGTGCGGATGTTGATTTAAAGAAAAAACGTGCCATCGTATCTTATGACCGTGAGATTTCCGAGGATGCTATCCGTAAGACAGTAGAACAAGAAGGCTTCAAGGTGACGGAGATCAGAAACCGGTAAAGGAGGAAATGTATGTCGGTGCAGGAGAAAAAATCCTATATTCTGCAGGAATTAAGAAAGAATGGCTGCAGGATCACCAATCAGAGACAGTTGCTGATTGATATCATTTTACAGGACGAGTGCTGTTGTTGCAAAGAGATTTATTATCAGGCAATCAAGAAAGATCCGACCATCGGCATGGCAACTGTTTACCGGATGGTCAAAACATTAGAAGAAACAGGGCTGATCAAGAGAAAGAATCTGTACCGGATCCAGGTGGAAGAGGAATCGGCTTGAACAGGTAAGGGGAGTGACGAGTTGTGAAGGGCGCGTTGCTCCTTTTCTATATCCGAGCGCGGCGCGGACGGTCTTGACTTTATAGAAACTTTGTGACAAAATATACAACTAGAAAGAAGGGTAAAATATTATGACAAAGATTGATATTATCTCCGGCTTCCTTGGAGCCGGAAAAACGACATTTATTAAGAAACTGTTGGAAGAGGCGATCGCAGGCGAGCAGGTAGTTCTGATCGAGAATGAGTTTGGTCAGATCGGTATTGATGGTGGATTTTTAAAGAATTCCGGTATCGAGATCCGTGAGATGAACTCCGGTTGTATCTGCTGCTCCCTGGTTGGTGATTTTGGTAAATCTCTGGAAGAGGTTCTGACCAAATATCAGCCAGACCGTGTGATCATCGAACCGTCCGGCGTTGGTAAATTATCTGACGTTATGAAAGCTGTCCGCGATGTAGCTTCTACTCTGGATGTGGTATTGAACAGTGCCGTTACCATCGTAGACGCTTCTAAGTGCAAGATGTATATGAAGAACTTTGGTGAGTTCTTTAACAACCAGATCGAGAATGCAGGAACCGTTGTATTAAGCAGAACTGACGTAGTAGACGCTGCGAAGGTTCAGCAGGATGTGGAACTGATCCGTGAGCACAATGCCAGCGCTTCGATCGTGACGACTCCATGCAGCCAGTTATCCGGCGCCCAGTTACTGGAGATCATCGAGAAGCCAGATACCATGGCAGAGGATCTGATGAGAGAAGTGGAAGAGAGACGGGCTCACGAGGCAGAGCATGATCACGAGCATCACCACCATCATCATGACGATGATGACGAGTGTGAGTGCGGCTGCCACGATCACGACCATGAGCATCATCACCATCATCACGACGATGACTGCGACTGTGGTTGTCACGATCATGATCATGATCACCATCATCACCATCATCATGCAGATGAGGTCTTCACAAGCTGGGGCATGGAGAATGTGGCTCCTTGCAAGAAAGAAGAGCTGGAGGCATTTTTACAGGATCTGTCTAAGGGTGATGTTTACGGACAGGTTCTACGTGCAAAGGGTATGATCCCAAGCGAGACAGAGGGCGAGTGGTATTACTTCGACTTAGTACCGGAAGAGTACGAGATCCGGAAAGGCCAGCCAGATTACACAGGAAAGGTATGTGTCATCGGAGCTAAGCTGGATGAGGAAGCATTAAAGAAAGTATTTCATAAATAGTTGGTAAATAGGAGTTTAAAATAACATGGGACCAGTAATTGATGACGAGACAATGCCATTATTTCTGATCAATGGTTTTCTGGAGGCGGGCAAGACCCAATTCCTTCAGTTTACCATGGGACAGGACTATTTTCAGGCAGAGGGCAAGACACTTCTGATCTGCTGTGAAGAGGGCGACACCGAGTATGACCCGGAACTGTTAAAGAAAACCAATACGATCCTGGTAAATGTTGAAAGCATGGATGAGATCTCCCCGGAGCGTTTAACGGAGCTGGAGCTGCTGCACAATCCAGAACGTGTGCTGATGGAGTGGAACGGCATGTGGAACCAGGATGAACTGCGTCTGCCGAAGGACTGGGAGGTATATCAGCAGATTACGATCATTGACGGATCTACGTTTGATCTGTATGTGAAGAACATGAAACCGCTGCTTGGCGCCATGGTTCGTAATTCTGAACTGATCATCTGCAACCGCTGTGACGATGTGGAAGATCTGGAGGGCTACCGCCGGACCCTGCTTGCCATGAACAACCAGGCAGAGATCGTATTTGAGGATGCAGAGGGTGAGATCTCTGAGATTTCTGAGGCAGATCTGCCATATGACCTGTCTGCAGACGTGACAGTGATCGCTCCGGAAGACTTTGGTATCTGGTATATTGACTGTATGGATAAGCCAGACCGTTACCGTGGAAAAGTGGTGGAATTCACAGGAATGGTGATGAAATCTAATAAGTTCCCGAAGAACTATTTCGTTCCGGGACGTATGGCCATGACCTGCTGTGAGGCAGATATGACATTTTTAGGCTTTATCTGCAAGGCAAGAGAAGCCAGAAACTTAGAGAACCGCCAGTGGGTAAAGGTCCGCGCCAAAATCGAGTACGAGGAGTGGCAGGATTACGGCGGCGTAGGTCCGGTCCTCTATGCAGAGAGCGTGGAGCCGGCAGAGCCGATCAAGGATATTGTGCAGTTCTAAAACACAACGGAGCATAGAATAAGCAAACGAAAGCCGCAGGGCACATGATCTTCATGTGTCCTGCGGCTTTTTCAGGCACGCCTTAATTCCATTGTACCGGAGTCGGACGCTTCGATGAGAATACATCCTCTGCTTTAAACAGGTCATCCAGTTTTCGCTTGGAGGTATCGTCTCCGGCCTCAATGTCCTTCCACATCCGGTATCCGTCCAGATTCCGGCGGCCCTGTCGTAAGTAGTCTTTGCCGAACTGAACCCAATACTGTGTGGAATCTACGTTACAGAAGTAGCGGAAGCCCAGGCTGTGCAGGTAATTGAAGCGGTCATTATCACTGGAATACGGATGCCAGTCTCCAACATCCGCACCAAATGGAAACAGAATGATATCCGTTGGGCCGATCAGAGATTCTACTTCATTTTCCCATTTATCACAGTCCGTTTTGAAATGGGCATATTCAATATTGCCGAGATCCCGGTGTCCCCAGCTGTGAGAAGCCAGTTCCCAGCCATTGTCACGGAGACACTGGGCAACAGCAGAAGCAGTCTGGCGGTCTTCCTCATAGGTAGGGGAATCGCTGTAGGACGCAGCCGTGCGGTAGCCTAAGATTCCCTGATAGCCGGTAAATGCAATGACAGCTCTGGCACCACGGTAGGAGAAATCCGGATGTTCCTGGATGAAATCCTCCAGCAGGGGAACCAGGTCATAAGAACCGGTGGAAATGGTTCCGTCATCCAGCTTCATCTCACAGGTCGGTTTACCGTCAGTTCCGATCACTATGCGGGAGGCAAAGCCATCGCCGTCCATGTATTCATAGTAGCAGACATCATCCTGGGACATGACAAATGCCTGTTTTCCTTCAGGAAGAAGGATCTCTCCTTTTTTCATGACAGCCTGTCCATTTTCATCGGTGGTCTCATAGGCGATGTCATGAAGGCGTACCAGTACGAATCCCTTGTCATACATGGACTGCAGGATTTTTAAGAATTCGTCCGCGGTTGTCATAACCTGGTTGTAGCCGCGTTCGTCGGAGTCACCGTCAAATGCTTTATCCTCATCCATGATCAAAGTATGGAAGAAGATGTGGGTGATCTTGTTTAGATCGTATGGAACTAAGGTCTCTTTTGCCTGTTCATAACTGGTAACTGCTTCAAGATATTCTGGACGCTGGTCATAATCAGAAGCTCCCTTTAATAATTCAATGGCCTTGTCATAATCATAACCGGCGGCGATGAAATTGGCCTGCTCTAACAGAGATGTGCTGCTGACAGTGGAGCTGGAAGATGTTTCCTGCCCCGGATCCAGCGGATCAGAAACGGAAGGATCAGTTGGACTGCCAGAGGAACCATCGACTGAGCCGGAAACCGTTACATCGGACTGGCTACCGGGTGTTTTTTCTGGCCTCATTTTCTGGAACTGACGGATGCAGATAAAAACACCGCATCCGACAACTGCCACCAGCAAAAGGATCAGAAGAAGAATTGTAATGCGGTTATGCTGACGCCGTTGTCTGCGAAAAGAATAGTTTGATTTGCGTATGGAACTCCGCCTGTTGGAATGACGGGAAGGACTTCCACTATAATAATCCATCATAGTCACCTCTTAAGAATATTTGTTCAGTATCTTAAGAATAGTATAGCACAGAGCATTGGATGGTGTAAATGAGCTGAGGAGGAAATTAAGAAGTTTGGAATAAAAAGGAAAGGATTCTCCATAAATTATGAAGAGAAACCCATGATCGAGGGAAAATTATGAGCCAGTTTATGTACCGTGTCCTGGCATGGATCACTGCCCTTGTGGTCAGCGGCGGCGTAGTTCGGACGGAGGCACCTGTGGGACCGGAAATATCGGCGCCATCGGCGGTATTGATGGAAGCTTCCACCGGGCAGATCATTTATGAGAAAAATGGGGAAGAGCAGAGAAGTCCGGCCAGTATCACGAAGATCATGACGCTGATCCTGATTTTTGATGCCATTGACAGCGGAAAGATCAGCTTGTCCGATCAGGTGGTGACCAGTGCCTATGCCAAATCCATGGGAGGTTCCCAGGTGTTTTTGGAAGAGGGGGAAATGCAGACGGTGGAGACACTGATCAAATGTATCGTGATCGCATCTGGAAATGACGCATCGGTAGCCATGGCAGAATACATAGCGGGAAGCGAAGAGGAATTTGTCCGTCAGATGAACGAGCGGGCAAAGGGATTAGGTATGAATGATACGAATTTTGAGGATTGTTGTGGCCTGACGGATTCACCGACCCATGTGACCACGGCAAAAGACATCGCCATCATGTCCAGAGAACTGATCACGAAATATCCGCAGATCCACAATTATTCCACCATCTGGATGGAAAATATCACCCATGTGACGAAACAGGGTACCAGGGAGTTTGGACTTTCCAACACGAACCGGTTGCTGAAAATGGCCACCAATTTCCGGGTGACCGGGTTAAAGACCGGCTCTACATCCACAGCGAAATACTGCCTGTCTGCCACGGCAGAAAAGGACGGGATAGAACTGATCGCTGCGGTAATGGCGGCACCGGACTATAAGGCAAGATTTGCGGATGCGGCAGCGTTATTAAATTATGGGTATTCCATCTGTCGTCTGTATGAGGACCCGGATCCGCCGGTTCTGCCATCAATGCCTGTGGAAGGCGGTGTGGAAGAGCAGACAGGGCTGGTCTATGACGGAGCATTTTCTTATCTCAGCACTGACGGAGAAGATTTCGGGACGATTGAGAGGATATTGAAGCTGGAAGAAACCTTAAAGGCTCCGGTGGAAGCAGGTCAGAAGGCCGGAATTTTGGAATATCGGCTTCAGGGAGAAAAGATCGGGGAGATTCCTGTGATAACGGAAACGGCGGTAAGGCAGGCGGGCTACCCGGATTATTTAAAAAGGCTTGTTCTGGCATGGCTGACAGGGTTGTAAAATTTTTTACTTTCCGCTATACTATTTTTAGTTGTCATGCATCAACAGCAGCTGCCGGTGGCAGGTCCTGCTGGTGATGGCACAGGCAAGAAGCAGAAATTTGCCTGTGCAGGATGAAAAAGTGGAGGAACGACATGGAAAAATTATCGGTAATTGTGCCATGTTTTAATGAGCAGGAAACGTTACAGGATTATTATGATGCCATCAGTAAAGTCCGGGAGACTTTGCTTGGAAAAGAATGTGAACTTCAAGTGATCCTGGTGGATGATGGGTCAAAGGATGGAACTCTGGCGAAGATGAAAGAACTTTCCGGGCAGTGTTCCTGGATCCGTTATATTTCCTTTACCAGAAATTTTGGAAAGGAGGCGGCCATTTATGCAGGACTGACCCATGCGGAGGGAGAATATGTATCATTGATGGATGTGGATCTGCAGGATCCGCCGGAACTGATTCCGGAGATGCTGGATATCATCCGTCAGGGAGAGTATGACTGCGTGGGAACCAGAAGAGTGGACCGCAAGGGCGAACCGCCGGTCCGGTCACTTTTTGCACGGATGTTTTATAAGCTGATGAACCATATTTCCGATGTGGAGATCGTGGACGGAGCCAGGGATTTCCGGTTGATGACCAGAAGATATGTAAACAGCCTTCTGGAGATGAAGGAGTATAACCGTTTTTCCAAGGGACTTTTTGGCTGGGTCGGTTATAAAACGAAGTGGCTGGAGTATGAGAATATCGAGCGGAAGAAGGGTGAGACCAAGTGGTCATTTTTCAAGCTTCTGGCTTACAGCATTGACGGAATCGTGGCATTTTCCACGGCCCCGGTGCGGTTTGCGGCATGGCTGGGAATCGCATTCTGTATGCTGGCATTTCTCTTTATTTTGGTAATTATTGGACGGACGCTGGTATTTGGTGATCCTGTGGCTGGATGGCCGTCATTGGTGTGCATTATTTTGATGCTGTCTGGAATTCAGTTATTCTGCCTGGGACTGATGGGTGAATATCTGTCGAAGACGTATCTGGAAGTGAAGAAGAGACCGATCTATCTGTGTAAGGAAACGAATGTAGAGAAAGATGAAAAATAGAATCATCGTAGATATAGAAATGCCAGGGCAGTTGGGACATAACCCCGTTGTCCTGGCATTTTTTAAATCTATTTTCCAGCCGCTTTTCTGGCGTACTCCGTTGTTACCAGATCCTCATACGGAACCCGTTCTTCCAATTCTCCAGCCTCTTCCAGGATATTTTGCAGCAGATCAAAGCTGTCTTTCTGGAAAATAGTATCCCCTTTCCAGGTATCTTGTTTCTGATACCTTTCCACGATCATCGTGAGCTTATCCAGATCAGTCTCCGGAAACTGGGGTTTAATTGTCCTGGCAATCTCTTCCGCTGTGTGGGAGTTTACATAATCAAGACCTTCCTGAATGGCGTTGGTGAATTTCTGGATGATCTGTGGATTCTTTTCCATATAACTCTGCTTTGCACAGTAGGCGGTGTAAGGTACATAACCGGAATCTGTTCCTAAAGAAGCAACCACATAACCGGTGCCTTCCGTTTCCAGACCGGTCGCAAAGGGCTCGAATTCGACGGTGTAATTTGCATCACTGCTGGTAAATGCCGCTGCCGTCAGTCCGAAGCTGATGCTCTGATCAATGGTCAGATCCGTTTTAGGATCGATGCCATGTTTCTTTAAGATATACTCAAATACCATCTGCGGCATGCCGCCGGCCCGGCCACCCAGCACCTTCGTACCTTTCAGTTTTGACCACTGGAATGCCGGATCTGGCTGCCGTCCTACCAGGAAGTTACCGGCCCGCTGGGTTAACTGGGCGAAATTGACAGCGTAGTCGGAAGCGCCGTTGGCGTAAGTATAGATGCTGGCCTCAGACCCCATAAATCCGATATCTGCATCGCCGGATACCAGGGCAGTCATGACCTTGTCAGCTCCGGCTCCATTGACCAGATTTAAGTCAATGCCCTGGTCTTTGAAATAGCCTAATTCGATGGCGGCGTACTGCGGTGCATAGAAGATGGAGTGGGCCACTTCATTTAAGGTAACAGGGGTTAAGGCGTCATCAGGGGTCTTGGCACAGCCGGAGAGAGCAAGCAGGGCGCCAAGAACGAGAGCGGTTGTTTTTTTTATGGATATCATAGAAAGATCTTCCTCCTGGGAGAAAATCTGATTTCTATAAGATATGAAAAGAAAAAATCAGAGGTGCGGAAATAATGGATTTGTGCTATGATAAAAAAGAAGAGAGTAAGTAATTGAAAGGAAAGCTGTGGAAGGAGTTTCAGATGTTGAAATTTGATGAGCAGAAGGCAGTGGACAGCGTCAATGGGGCACTGGCTTTGAGAGCAGAGATCGAAAGAATTACAGATGAAATCTGGAGCAGCGGATTTGATGGAATTTATTGGCTGGGGATTGGCGGAACTTGGGCGTCCTGTCTTCAGGCAGAGGTTTTTATGAAAGAGAGAAGTGCGCTTCCTGTTTATGTGGAGCAGGCAGCGGAGTTCTTAACAACCGGCAATAAACGTTTTACAGACCGGTCAGTGGTCATTTTTTCTTCTGTAACAGGCAGTACAAAAGAGATGCAGGAAGCAGTAGAAAAGGCACATAAAATCGGTGCCAGGGTATTTGGGTTTATAGATAAGAAGGATGCGCCTCTGGTGAAATTATGTGACTGGTGTATTTCCTATCCGGTCAATGAACAGTTGAAGTTTTATATGGCTGCTTCCAGACTGATGTATCTGAATGGAGAATTTCCGGAATATGAGGATTACTGGAATAATATGGATGCGTATCTGGCAGATGCACTTGCACAGGTAGAAATGAAGGCAGATGCCTGGGCAGCGGATTATGCGGAAAAGAAATATGAATATGTGAAGAAGCATCCGGAGATGCCTCATTATTTTATTGGAAGTGGAAACCAGTGGGGAGCCACTTATTCCTATGCCATGTGTTATTGGGAGGAACAGCTCTGGATCCGGACAAAATCCATTTCCTGTGGGGAATTTTTCCATGGAACGCTTGAAGTTATGGATGCGGAAACTCCTGTGACATTGTTTCTTGGCGAGGATGCACAGAGGCCACTGGCAGAGAGGGTGAAAAATTTCCTTCCCAGAGTATGCCGCAATTATACCTTGATCGATACAAAGGACTATGAATTAAAAGGAATTAAGGAAAAGTATCGTGGGACGATTTCCCATCTGGTGATGCATGGGGTCAATAACCGTGTAGATGCCCATATGGAAGCTGCATTTTGCCATCCTATGGATATCAGACGTTATTACAGACAGTGGGATTATTGATAAAATGGGAGCGTGACCGATGGAATTACGTCAGTTTACCTATGTGGACATGGTAGCTGCCTGTGGAAGCTTCACGAAAGCAGCGGCAAAATTATTTATCAGCCAGCCGGCGTTAAGTAATTATATCGGAAAAGTGGAGGAGGAGGTTTACCATCTGTCTAAGACACCGATCACCTGGGAATTATCAGCATTGTACCGGGAAGGCGCGTACATCGGACAGGTGGAGCGGGATCTGCTGGAGATTGCAAAGTGTGTGATGCTGGAACATAAGAAGGTCCTTTATTAGAAAATTTCATCATAAGAAAAAGTTATAGGATTCATTTCTGAAAACCAATTTTACTTATAATATGCACTCCCTTATAATGTAGTCAAGATGATAAACGAGACTCATTATAAGGAGGGTGCATTTTTCATGGGAAAGAATTTAACGAGAAAAATTTTAGAAGCACATTTAGCAAAACCATCAGATATGAAACCGGGCGAAGAGATCTATGTGAAAGTAGACCAGACCCTGACACACGATATCAATTTACCCGGTAGACGTTCCATGATCATCGAGCCGTTACCAGAAGAGGAGGCACAGAAGGTAGAGATCGTCCGTGGCCCGAACATCCAGCCACTGCCGGTCCCTGAAGCCTTTACCGATCATTTATGCGTTCCGATCAGCTTAAAGACTGTGGATAATATCACCACCGACGATATCACCCCGGCAAGCGCGGAGTTCTCCAGCATGCGTTCCAACATTCCGCTGATGAGCAAATACTGCTATCACCGTTACGATCCGGAGTTCTCTGAGAGAGCGAAGAAGATGGGCCAGAGCATCATCATCGGCGGCGAGAACTATGGTCAGGGCTCTTCCAGAGAGCATGCGGCGATTAACCCGATGTATCTGGGTGTCCGTGCAGTCATTGCCAAGAGCATTGCCAGAATCCACAAGGGCAATCTGTTGAACCACGGCATTATTCCGATGGTATTTGACGATCCAGCGGATTACGACAAGCTGGAAATGGGCGATGAGCTGGAGATGGGTGACTTACTGAACCAGATGCAGACGAAAGTAGTAGAAGTACGGGACAACACCAGGGGCATTACTTTTAAGGCACGTCTGGAGCTTTCTGAAAATGAATTGGAGGTGATCTCCTGCGGAGGACAGCTGCGGTATTTAAAGAAACAGTTGGGAAAATAAGGTTTTATTTGCTTGATAGGGGAAATTCCATTATAATCAGGGCAAGACGATTTTCGTGGAATTGGAGTGGTCATGTGACGGATAAAGAATTAAGAACCATAAAAACTATAGCCGAAGCGGGCAGTATCCAGAAGGCTGCCGCCCGCCTTCAGAAAAATCCATCTTTTAGAACTGTATGAGGGATTGTATTTCCCAAAAATGAAAATTTTCTGATTTTGGGAAGTGATTAATGATTGCTTAACCAATCAGTGATATCTATGATTTGTATACCTTCATACTGGTATGCTTCATTTCTGGTTCTTGCAATGACCATTTTGGGATATGCATCTTTAATCTGAAGCAAAGGTCTGACCTCGCGTTCAAAGGTTTTTTCATCACTAATATTATCAGATACTTGAATATATAGTTTTTCACTTCTGTGAATGGCGACAAAGTCAATTTCTTTTTTGTATAGAACGCCAACATAGACTTCATAACCGCGGCGCAGCAGTTCCATCGCTACAATATTTTCCAATACGCGTCCATAATCCATATTTCTTGTACCTAGTTTCGCATATCGGAATGTGTGGTCGCTTAAATAATATTTGTCATTTGAGGAAAGATATTTCTTACCCCGGATGTCATATCTACGGAATTTGTAAAATGCAAAAGCATTGCAAAGGTATTCCAGATAATTACCTACAGTTTTATGATTGATTTTTTCATTACTGCGCATTAGTACATATGAGATATTTCGTGCAGATGTCTGATTTGAGATATTATCCATCAGGTAATCAACAATCCTGTCCATTAGAACAATATTACGGATTTTATATTTTTGCCGGATGTCGCGAATGATAAGCGTATCAAAGACATCACGAATATAGTCATACTTTGCCTCTTGATCCCGATACAGATAGGAGCCAGCCATGCCACCCTCCTTCATATATCGATCAAATGCAGCATAATTATCATCAATTTCAAAATATTGTTTAAATTCCGCAAATGAAAAAGGATATACCTTAATTTCGTAAGTACGACCGGTAAATAGTGTGGCAAGATCGGAACTTAATAAAAATGCATTGGAGCCAGTGATATAGATATCAAACTGTTCCATTGCATGAATGCTATTGATTGTTAGTTCAAAACTAGGGCACATTTGAACTTCGTCAATCAAAACAAAGTTTTCACAGTCTTTTTTAAATGATTTTTCGATAAAATCATTCAGGGCATGGTAATCTTTGTATTCGTGAACCTCACATGGCTAAAGTCACGTGCTTCTCAGCCGTTTTAAACGGCAAGACTAAATATCGGCGGATACGCCAGTAACTTAGAATTCGTGCGGATACGCACTTTTTCCATGCCGGATACGGCTGGTTTCCACATTACAGGTCGTCCGCTGTATATCTGCCTGTGTTTATGCTGCTTTTAAGTTATTTACTTCTACATAAAGCTTTCTTAAATCTGCATAAACACATGAGGTTCTACACTTCACTGCAGGGACTTTTGCCTCCAGGGAAGACCTTTCCGTTTCCGGCAAGGGTTTTAAAAGTTCCCGTATCAAATATCTAGCTCCGATATTATAGGCTGCTGACAGGTCGCAGTTGTACTGCTTTCCTGTTCGAAAGATGCAAAGGCTATGGTTCTCCGGATTTCTTACCACTGTTCCACTTCCGTCACAGGCCAGCCTGCTGGTGTTCCGGGCACTGACCCTGGACACACGAATCCCATTCCGATGTGCCTGGTGTTCACACAGCTTCTGAATATCCCGCTTTCTCCATAAATGAAGCTTTTGTTTCTTTTTTCCGGATATTTTTCCCTGCATTTCCAGATACTCAAACACAATTACATCGGCCTGATATTCTGCGGCATATTTCGTGATCTCCGCAGCTATTTTGCGGGACAGCTCCATATTCAGCCTTTTTGCATAATCCCATCGGCTTTGAACCTGTCTGGAGGAATGTTCTCTCTGAAAACGGCGGATTCTGCCAAGTACATGATACAAATGGTCTTTATC
>SKDY01000730.1_pt1 | contig 24819 bp, 36 predicted proteins | sample 4826591 | NCBI WGS metagenome assembly SKDY01 (sample SAMN11008823, study PRJNA524170) | human gut metagenome | biome: Human fecal sample; material: Feces; isolation source: fecal sample from pouch patient p10, p22 | host: Homo sapiens | place: Israel: Tel-Aviv | collected 2016-06-15 | reverse complement strand
CTGTACTGAAACGCTATTCCATTCATACTTTAATTTTTTGTATATGATATCACCTCTTGTAATACCCATAACAGCAATGAGTAAAATAAATGCAGAAATTATAACTACTGGAAAATAATTTTTTTCATTTTTATTACTATTCATTTTTTCACCTTTTAATTTGTCATACATATGACTTTATTTTATAAAAAAACCTCTTCCGAGGTTTAGTTTTTTATAAGCTCTTCAAATAACAGTTTATTATTCTCTTTAAATGAATAAAGATATTTTTTTGTTTCTAATGAAACGACATCTGGAACATCCATATTTCCATAAAACATTTCTCTAATTTTAGTACTACTAATAACATCAATACCTTCAAAGTTAACTTCTTCGATAAAATCAGATTTCCACTCAGGGAATAGCTTTAGATAAAATGTGCTTTCATCACCTGTTTTTTGACATCCTGTAATAAAAACTTGATCGTCTTTATTTGAAATTGAAGAAACAAGTTTTTTAACTTCATCTACCCAATCTTGATCTTTTTCAAAATCAGGCAGAGCAAGAATAGATACTTTTTTATTTCCTTTATATTTATTCGTAATATTTTGAACCATTTCTTTTCGTTCTTCAAAAGAAAAAGGATTTTTACGACTACGAGGTGTATTAGAACTACCAATCAAAATAAGAACTTCATCACCTTCATTAATGGCATGTTTCATTACACTTTCATGACCAAAGTGAGGAATTTGAAAACGACCAATGTAAACATAAACCTTACTCATTGTTAGTTCCTTTAATTTTTTGTATCGTTCATTATACCTTATCTTTACATTAAAAGGTATTTTTATTAACCACTATTTCTAGTGGTTTTTCTTTATACTTTTGAAGCGATGGTTAATTTTTCAATCGTTTCATCAAGTGTTGCTTTACCAGATGTATAATCATTAAAAACAAGCCCTGCCATAATATGATTTACATTTTTACGCGCTCCATCAACATGGACACGAGAATCTTCAAGGAATAAATTAATATTATTTTCATCCAGCATTGAAAGAGCCAAATGCTTTGGGCGACCATCAGCAAAATCAGCACGACTTACCTGAATACCATAATGAGTAAGCGTCTTTACAATACGAAAAGTCGCAGCACCACCCCGTGCAGTTAAAATACGAGTTTCAAAAGGAATATCTTTTGCCTTAATTTCATTAGCCAACATTTTCTTTTGATAGTAAGCTACAATCAGACTTGATTTCTGTAAAAAACAGCCAAGAGGACCAAGCTCCATAGGCTTATTACGATTAGCAATTTCATTTAGGCGAAAAGCTTCAAGAGGTACCATACCATCTACTTTTTTCGCAGCCTGATAAACCATTTCTGACGTGTGATCTACTACTACACCATCAAAATCAAAAATAAAATTGATAGTGTTATTTCTATTTTGGAACATTTTCATGTTCTGCAGTTCACTGATGTTAGGAATCTCAGTAGAGGCCATACCATTATTATGATAGATTTTTGCGGAACTATCAGAAGAAGTAAATACAATGTCAGCACCCTGCATTTTATGTGGGGATGCTTGCTCCAGACCACCTGTTAACGAAATATAATCAGGCATAAAATCTTCATTATCATTAAAAAGATAGTGATCTAAGCTGTTAAAAAGAGTCACAGCCCCTTCATGCGCTGTATCGAAACGACTTGAAAGACCAAAACGCAACTGAATGATATTTGTAGGAATTTGTTTACGCAGACGATGTAAAGAAATATAAAGACCAAGAGCTGGACCCGGCTTAAACACCTGACCTTCTTTATTCATTTTTTCAAAATACTTACGATATAGACCTTCACGATCTTCTTCGGTATTTTGCTCAAAGATGGCTTCAGCTTCTTTCATGTCAAACAGTGTTCCAGCAGTGAAACCTAATGTCAGAACAGTGTCTTTTTCGCTAATGTTCATTTTATAACCCTTATGTTGTCAATATTAGGATTATTGCATACCTTGATCTCCAATGCAAGCTTTTTAAATAGCCTTTTCAACATTTTGACTTATTTTTTATTTGTGATTTACTTGGTTTAACAAAGGAGAATTTAAATGGTTAAACAAGTAGATTTATTTAAAGAGGTAAGAAAAACATATAGGATTAAGGATAGTGATACTTTCTGGCCTTATATATTTGAAAAAGCGAGAAATGAAGGTATAGAAGAACAATTTTTAAATAAAATAAAGGTTGATGGATGGACACCTTTCATTGGTGTTTTATCCTATGCTATGCCTCCTGCTTACTGGACAAAAGATAATTCCTATTACGAAGATAAAGCTGTTTCATTTTTTTTGCTTTCTATATTAATTATTGGGGGCCTGTTATTAGGAGGCTTATTTTCTGATACACCTTTCTTTTACCATTTGGGATTTGCATTTTTGTTTTTACTAACTTTATTTTTATTATTTCCTACAAAATTTACCTCAAAATATTGGGAAAAAATACAATATTCCGATTATCTTAATTTCATTCAAGACAAAATGAAAGATAAACAAGAAATTACTGATTTAGAATTTCAACTTTTTGAGCAATCATATGGTAGAGAACATACGCTTTATGTTATAGAACAAATTTTACAGAAAGATGAAGGTGTATTCAATATAAAAAGTTTTTTATATTATGCTGACAACTTATGTGATCATAGATGGGTTTCTAGCGCTTATTTTTGGGGACAAATAAAAAGAAACAAAGAAAACACTCCAGAAGAAATAAAACAACAAGCACTCGATTTTTATAATAGAAAAATAAGTAAATAGCAGGGTTACCTGCTATTTTTCATTTAATTAAATATTATGTTCTTCTTTAAATGCTGATTTTAGCTCTTCTACTGTAGATGATTTTAAGAAATATTCTGGAGTAACAATAGAACCAGCAGCATCTTGCCATTCTTTAACTTTATCTTCTGAAATAGCAAATGGATTCTTTTTGTTCTTTTTCCATTTAGCAAAACAGCTCATTTCAGGAGTTGGTTGCCAATCAAGGTTATCCTCTACTACTGGAGCAAAGGCAACAAAAGATACATTCACTCCTTGCTCAAGCTTTTCTGAAACATAAAGAACCTTATGCTTATCGAAGAAGAAATTTTTCGGATGGTGAGCTTCCATAAAATCAGCAAAGTCAATTTCAAGATGCTTTTCAAAGAAAATAAAATCAATAACCCCGATAGCCCTCTGTGTAATTTCACCGAAATATCGAAACCTCGCCCCTTGTGGCGGGGTCTATGCATATTATCTAATAGGTATAGCTATACCCATCGAACCTATGTAGCATTACGCAGTTCTTCCAGCCTATTCCTTCTACTACGCTATGTTTTACTTTTATATTGAAGCTACCACTTGACCTTACCGCTACTTTACCTTTATATACTCCTTTTTTCTTTCCCTTCAACACCACTGCTTTCACTATATCGCCTGTTTTAAATCCTCGCACTATCTTAGAACCTTTCGCTTTCCCTCTCGGAAAACCATATTTATCTACAAGACACATCTGCCTGTTATTTCTTCTTTCCTTTTTCATTAACAATGGTTTTAACTTAGGCGATATATACACCTTCGCTCCCGTTGTGCCTGCGCACAACGCATCTATATAATGTTCTTTAGGGTATTTCTGGCTTACCCTGTTATACTTCGTTTCTGCTCCTGTCCCCGTCAGAACAGGCACATTTAAAGCAGATAGTTCTTTTACGATTTGTTTTCGGGTTATATTGACCGCTGCCGCATCTTTAAGTGGAGATTTTAACTGTGCTTTTATCTTTTTCAATAACGCCGGGTTATCTTTTAAATACTCCTCGATTGGCAAGTTATCTTTTTTCTGGTTACAATCATGACACGATAACACCAGATTACTTATTCTGTTGCTTCCCCCACGGCTACGTGGGATAACATGCTCTTTTTCAAATGGCACATTTTTTGTTCCACAATAGACGCAGCTATAATTATATTTCTCAAGCAAATATTCTTTTACTTCGTAATCAAAAAGCGTGCCACGCTGGTACTCAAGCCCTTCAATCGCAGCGTTTTCCATTTTCTGCATATCAAACTTAACCGATTCAACGGTTATAAAACCAACAGGAGATAGTCTTATGAAACGCTTAGACCATTCCACTATATTATCCACACGGCTCTGGACAGATGGAGCCAACCATCCTTTATTTTTACTTCTTACACGATTAAGGAACCGTGCCTGTCTGTAGCGGGTTTTACGGTTTCTTCTGGCCCTTCTTATCATACGGCGTGAATCTAAATTGCTTTTTATTTCCTGACCTCTATGAGTTAACACAGCAGCATATATAGCAGACAGCCTGTTTTTCCCATGTAAAACTATTCCTATCCCGGTTTGTTCTGAACCCGGATCGAACTTGAGTTCAACAGGCTGTATATATCCGTCTGAACGATGAGTTAACTGTATGGTAAAAGGATAAAGACGTTTAACTCTTGCTTTTTTATCGTGCAATAGCTGTCTTGCCCTTGCCGGATGGCAGGGCATCAACGTCTTACCTGTTTTACTTAATACAAAAACTCTGTTCATTATGCAACCGCCCCTGCGGTTACATTTGTCTTTATTCTGTTCATTACTATCCTTTTATTAAAAATAAGTTACCTTATTATCTTTTATGAAAAACATCGTTTTTCATAAAGTTGGCTATTATATGCAACTTACGTAGTAAGTTACATTGTTATAGCTATCTCCTCGCCAAAGTTAAAAAACATTTCGGTTTTTATGCAATTTCGAAGAAATTACATTTTACCATATAAAACACACTTTTCCTTACCCCAAAGAAATGTTTAATGTATTACGACAGTCATGAAAATGGGTTTATCATTTTCGAAGCATAGAACTGGAGAAGCATCCTATGGTGTCATCTGTTTTTTAACGTAGTCTGTAAAACTCGACGTTTTACAGACTAAGGCTGGTCAGTTAATCCAAGTCGGAGACTTGTTTAGGAAAACGATAAACCTGTTTTCATTCACTAGCCTCGTCCGACAGGGCGGGGTTACTGACGTTAACCTCTATCATTTAAGTTAAAGCTATTATACCTACTTAAAGTATTAAAGACAACAAAACAATCGAATTGATTAACATTTTCTTTTTCATTATACTATTTAAAACTATTGGAGAAAACTATGCCAAGTATGAAAGAAACTATTGATTTCCCTGTCATGCGACATGATGTATCTCGATACATCTTAAGGCCATCACATGACCTTATAAAAAGCTCAGAGGCTGTTTTAGATATCTATTTAAATACTGATGATGAAAAACTGAAAAAATCTTTAGAAACAGTAATTAATCATAATCAGTTAACTTTTTTATCTGATCTTGAAGCGGCATTGCTTTTCGATCAAACAAATAAAGATATTGAATCACCTATGACGATAAGTATTAAAGAATGGATTAAATATGCCCCATCTTTTAACTTACATTATATGGATATTATTTCTCATATATGTAGATATAGTCGAAGCATTCATTCTAATGATTTGCTCTCACAATATATTTCTAAAGATACACCGTTAGATGATATTTATGTTTTATTAAAACTGTCTATCAGACATTTTAATTTTTCTGTTATCGCATTTATTATGGATTTTATAAAAGATAATTATTCAGAAAAGCTGGAAGATTTCAGAAGATTTTTATCAAAAACAGGAAGTGAACAAAGAAACTTTGATAATCTTATATTAAGTTCCCATCAATCTCATGGTTATGCTGAAAAAGTATTATCTTATATGTATATTGAAGATTTTGATTTTCGAATGATTGTATCATTGCAAAATAGTAGAGAAAATAATAAAGGAACTAATAGACGATATGAAACAATCAGATTTGATGAAAGATTTGGAGCATTAGTTAATTCTGGACTATTTGATAATGATGAAGTTATTGTTAAAAAACTATTAGATAATATTCCTGAAATGGATAAAAACGCTAGACATACCATTTCTTATATTTATCATAGTTTCAAATTTGACTTTGAAAAAGAAAGATTCTTAGAACTTTTAAAAAGTAAATACATTTAAATATTTTTTACGAATATAATATTTAAATTTGATTCTTAAAGTAAAATCTCGTATTATGAAATATCCTGTTCCTTTCAGGCCACTTTTTAAATATGAGATTTTAATATTCTCATAATAGGAAAATACATGATAAGAGCTAATAAAAAACTTATTTTCAAAACAGTCGAAGAAGCACAAAATAATATTCATAGGATACACCATATTGATAAAGAAGGTTTTACTTCATTGTTCTTCTGCCAAGATCTAGATGTTGTTTCTTTTTTGATTAAAAATGGACTTAATGTTAATCATCAAAGTAAAAAAGGTGTTTCCCCTCTCATGCTTTCTGTTTCCTGTCCTTACGATGATATTCAAAAGGAACAGCTCCTTTTGGATAATGGAGCAGATGTTAATCTTTTAGATAAAAATAATGAAAACGCATTGTTTTATGCTAATGGATTAACTTACGTTCAAATGCTTGTAGAGCATGGAATAAACATTCATCAAAGAAGTAAATATGGTCATAATATTTTAGCACATATGCTTCATCGAGAAGCATATGAATGTTATGAGTATTTATTACATCTTGGCGTTGATCCTGATAATAAAGATTGCGATGGTGAAAACATTCTATTTCAAGGTGAATTAGGACTTAATAGCATAAAAGAAGTTATTTCATATGGTGCTGACGTTCTTCATATTAATAATCATGGTCAAAATGTTTTAAGATCAGCATTTAGCCCTGAAATTATGGAATATTTTATTGAACAAGGTGTTGATCCTCTTGTTATTGATGATGATGGGCATAACTTATATTTTCAAAAAGCTAATCATTACAACAATGATATTTTTGATGTTATTGCTAAATATGATATTGATATAAATAAGGTCAATAATAAACAAGAAAATCTTATTCAATATTTACTTAGTGATATTGATAATTATAAGGATATTATGGATAGGCTAAAACCTTATTATGAAGAAAAAATAAACAAGTTTGTTTCTTTAGGCTTTATTATGGATAGTAAAACTGAAAAACTGATTCAAGAAAAAATATATAATGCTTAAAAGAAAAAGACTGCCGAGGCAGTCTTTTTTATTTAAAATTTTTCTATTTCAATAATATCATTACTAAGATCTATATTATCTTTAATAACTCCTAATACTTCCTCATCTCCACCCCATCCTTCAAAACCACAAATATATCCATCATCATCAAAATAAAACACTGGAAGGTATCCTACGCACTCTCTTGTATCTTTAAAAACAATGCCTTTAACTTTATCAACATCAGCTTCATTATAGAGTTCAAGAGAGCAAGCATCCATACTGTAATTATCCCAATCATTTCTATTTTCCATCACGATAAATTTCATTTTTTCTCCTTTAGTGAACTTTTTATCTTTACTATTTTCATGCTCTTTCATTAGCAGATATTCTTCTTTTGTATAAATAGGATACTCAAATAACATTAACATTGGGCTATCTTCGCTTCCATGAAAACTCTTATCAATATGAAGATAATGATCAATACCATCGACATCTGCTAAATAAATACCTTCCTTCATTTTATAGATGTCTCTATCAAATAAAAAACTACGCTCACGGAAAATCTTACCTTTATGATCTTTCAAAGATACAAAACAATATTTATTATTTATTGTGCTGAACTTAATCTTTTCTGATTTGTCAGAAATAAATATAGGACTACCAGAAAATAATCCATGTGGGATTTCTTCATTACTTTTTAAATAAATATCATAGTTACTAAAAGGTTTATTAAGGTTCTTACAGACAACTCGACCTAATACATTATTTGGAATAATATAAAAGTTAACTTTATGCTTCTTGTCTTTTTTATTGGGGCTATCATAAGAAAACAATACAGAACCATTATATTTTTTAGCTGTTTTTAATAGGTTAATAACATCTTTTTCTTTCAGAAAATTAAATACTTCTGCATGTCTTTTCAGCATTAACTCTTTTACGGCTTCATTAATGCCATAATTTTTTAAAATAGATTCAATATTATTTCTTGAGTAATAAGGATTAGCAGCATCATACTTAAATACAATACTCATAACAGCTTTTGGCTTGATAGTTCCAGTATTTACAAACATTTTTATGCCTCTTATTTTAGGATAATTGTGCTTTGATTTTAGCAATTTTTTCTTCATAACCAGTGATAATATCTAACATTTCTTGTTTCGCCTCATCTTTTGTTAAATATACACCCGGATTAGAAAAAACATATTTATTATAGTCTACATCATAATCTAATTGCTGATAGTTGTAAGCCATTTCAGTTTCTGTTTCAAAAGTAAGACTCATAGCATTTGCTTTTTTATCGTAAAACGCTGAATAGAGAGTAGCTTTCGCTTTTGACATTTCTTCAAATGAAACAAAATTTAAATAAAACCCTTTGTCATTAACAATAGTATCCCAATTCTCTGGAACAAAAACTTTTTTATTTTCATCCTCATATTCATAAATAACATTAACATTCATCAGGCTATCAAATGATATATTTTTAATCATGTCTCGATGCCTCATTAGATAATCAAGCTTTTTACCTAAAGAAGTTTTTAAAACAAATTTTTTGGCAAAGTTGTCTTTTTTAATAGCATTTACTATGAAATTTCTATCTTTATTGTAAATCAATACATCAAGATCAAGAAGGAGTTTTCTTTTAATAGATTCTTTTACGTTTTCCATACTTAAAAACAGATCGCTTCTATCTCTTAATTTTGTAGCAGCAATAACATGATGAATAAAGAAACGCTCCTTTACTTCTAGGAATAAGCCTTTTTTCTTATATTCACCAGAAAATACTGCATATAAAAACTCAACATGATCTTTAAAATTTTTATTGTAGTTATTAATCCAAATTTTTAGAAAATTATTGGTAGAAAAAGGAGGCGTATTATTATAGTCATTAGAGTTGAAACGGGTATCAATAGAAAAGTGAACACCAATATCATCTTTGATTTCTTTGATGGATTTTGTGATAGGGGATGTCATTTTTTATTCCTTATAGAGTTTCTTAACACGTATGATATCAAAAAACTCTATAGAATACAATATTTGATTGCTTTTATTCGTATTGAACAACTAACACTTTGAGGTTTTCGTGATTTTTGACAGGCATTAAAATCGTTTTTACAGGCGTTTCCGCATTTAATGAGGTTGCATAAATACTTTGCCTTGTTTTTACCATTTTACCATTCTTATAACAGCTTGTATCCATTTTTTCATTTTGAAGATTAGTTTTTATCTCACATGTAGGGGATACAATTTCTCCTCTAAAATGAATTACTCCATCTACAGCATAACTTGAAGCAGAAAGCATAAGAGAAACTAGCAAAAATACGATATTCTTTTTCATTATCAATCCTTGTATTAACTAACATTTTAGAAACATTATACAAAATATTGAATATAAAGCAATAAGAAATTAACTATTAGGGGGTAAGATTTTTCTTACAAAAATAAAAAACTCTGCTACCAAAGCAGAGTTTGATATAGGATAAGTTAGGCATAACTAATTGCTGCCATTTCTCTTGGATGTTTCCTTATCCATTTTTTTATTTCTTTTGGCAATTTATCTCTTACTCTTTTTTCTTGTTCGTATACGACTGCTGAAAGAACATAAGCGTATTCTATATTTTGATTATTTGATTTTAACTCTAACTCTTTAGCTACCTTATACAAATCGTTAAGGCTCAAATGTTTTTCCATATATTGTAATTTATTTCCTGCCTGATTAAGTAAACTTTTATATACTTTATCATCATATGGAGATTCATCAAGCCATTTGTTTTTGATGAAACAGTTAAAACCCCCAAAAAATAAAAAAGATGCTAAAATTGATAACGGAATATAAAGAATTATATTTTCTATAGTTATATCTACACCTTTAGATATACCAACTGCATACACAAATAAAATTATCATGGTTGTTGATATGAGCATGAATATTGGGAAAATATTTTCATCAAAGAACTTTTGCATACATTACTCCTTTTAATAGATTAATAACATTATATACATACATCATATTTTAATCAATAAAAAAGCCCTCCGAAGAGAGCTTATTATTTTTTAAATCATTATTTATGCCGCGATAGGAGCAATAAGTAATTCAAATTCTTGCGTATCAGCATGATATTTTACCAAACCTGTTTTATCAAGAGCGCGGTTTGATACCAGATTACGAATGACCTGACGATATTTTGGTTGACCACCTTTACTCATCACTAGATCTTCGGAAACCAGATTTTGAGCTACTTTTTCATTTAGCGTTTTCAACAGATCTACTGATTTTACCATACCATTTTCGCTTACTGCAGAAAGCTCACGTAATGCAATAAGAGCAGGGATAACAAGATCAAGCTGAGATAGACGCACTTTAATACCAAACTCTTTTACAGCTTTTTCTGTAATATAAACTTCTTTCGTTGATTTATCATAAACGCCATAACCACTTTTAAGCAACGCCCCACCATAGATCATGTTATTAAAAGCACGTTCAATCATACGAATCTTACCACCACTAAAATGACCATCAATAACAGTCATCATAGGCTTGTACGCTTCCAGAACATTACGACGAACCTCTTTAAGTGCTACACCACCATTAGTCGCACCATTCATCTTACGAGCGATGTAACGAGCGGTAGGCTTAACCAGTTCTTTAGACGTAGTAAAAATTTTCATATGTTTTCCTGTTTAGATAGTTAGTGTTCTTCGCTTCAATAAAAACAGTATACTATATGTTGTCGGTATGCACAAGTTTATTTTACGATAAAATAAAAAAAGATGCCCGAAGACATCTTTCTGTATTTTATTGAATTTTAGTAGAAATCAACACGCTTGAAATCATCACCTTCTTTGTAGAACAAATCAAAATCTGGCTCGAAATACATATTTTCTAAAACTTCTCCATCGTATTTAAAGCCTAAAATACGGAAATCACGTTTACCAAGATAAACTTCTTTTTCAAGCTCTAAAGGTTCAGAGAAGTAGTCATCAGGAACAGGGTAGAAGCTTTGGCGCACTTCCAGTTCAGTTAAATCACTTTCAACGATTTTTGGAATATTATCAATATTAGCCATTTTATTGAAGTTATCAATAACAGTTTTCAGATCCTGCTCTGAAACTGATTGATTCCAATTACCTAATTTCTCTGGTTTAATATCATCCATACTCATATAATAACCAAAATCATCTTCAGTTCCATCCTCAAGCGCTCCTGTCGAACAAGCGCTTTCAGTTAAAACATTAATGATCATAAAATATAAATCTGATTTGAGTTTCATTATTTTTCCTTGTTTAGGCGCGTTGGATAGCAAGGCCATGATTTAAGAAAGGCCAACCATTTTTTGTAAAAATACCAATTACTTCAATACTTCCACCTTTTTGGTTAATGAAGCGCACACAGTATGTGCGATCAGCCGGTTTCGCATCACCATCAAGTGTATAAACTTCTACTTTCCAACCATCTACAGCAGCAAGAAAACCTTCATCATCGAGATGATTTAAGGCATACTTTGTCAATCTTTCAGCTAAACCTTGAGTAATTACTTCATTCATAACACTTAAAGGATAACCAAGAAATGTTCCAACCATATCAAATCTTGCTTCTTCTCGCTTCATGACTGTTGTAGTTATTTGGGACATTTTAGACACCTTGATAGTTATTTATTCAGGCTTCATTATAACAATATATTGTATGATGCACAATAAAAAAGCGCCGTAGCGCCTTTTTATTTATGTTATTTACCAAGTTTGACATTTAGATTGTATCGAACTTTTTTCAGATTTTTTAGAACCTTAGCAACAAACAAACGGTATTCTTTCTTTTTGTTCCCCATCTGTTTACGTTCTTCCTCGGTAAAATAACTTAGCAAGCTATCAATTTTGTTAAGATTTACCTGTAAGTTTTTAGAAATGAATTTTTTTAGAGTATCGATCTCACTAACTGCTTCAGCATTCTTCTTACGATTCTTTTCTGAAACACCATGAATTAAAACAGATTTTAAAGAACGATTATATTTAAACAACATATCTTTGATTTCTTTTTCAAAACCAGAAAACATCATTTTTTCACGTTCTTGCAAAGTCATAGGCAACATATTTTTTCCTTAAATAATTTTAGATGGCAAGTATACCGCTCTGAATATACCTGCACAAGTCTTTTTTTACATTTCTACCAAAAATTCGTTAGCAAGTTCATCAACATATTTTACGCTAACAATATCGTAATGATTAAAGAACAATTTATCTTGATTATCTTCTGTTGTTTTTCTTTCAAAAGAAACCATTTTACTGCCGATTTTAACCTTTAATTCATTTTCTGATGTGCTAACACTCAAATAATTATGAGTACGAGAACGCATCAGATTATAGACACCTTCATTAGCATCTATATTATTTTCAGCCCATTCTTTTACTTTTTTGTTAATCAGTAAAAAAGAATGATAAAAATCTTCAAAATCATCATCATCCATAGCAACAAATAGAGGAGCATAAGCTACAAAATTAATAAAGAAACCTACTTTAATACCTTCTTTTACCAGAGTCTTTTTCATCTTAGTATCTCTTTAATATTTAATGACAATATTATAGCGTCTTACTTTATTCAATGCAACAAAAAAAGAGGCCGTAACCTCTTTTTTTTTACTTATGTTATGCTGCTTGTGGAAGGTTAGCAGGTTTGTTTGCTTCGCCACCGGGATACACCCTACTTTCTACTTGAGTTCTGATAGCATCAACATTATAAATAAGGTTATCTAAAAAATTTTTAACATTCTGGTTTGCTGTGTTATTTGACATAATAGCCTCGACAAGTGTTTGTTTTTACATTTTACCGCTCTTCTTCAATGAAAATAGTATACCTAACTATACCATATTATAAAGAGAGCTAAGTCACATTTTATTAAGTAAAAAATCTATATAAATCAATTATTTATTTAGTTACAAATATTCTGTTTTACTTTTATTTTTTCCATAAATATTCATAAAATTTTTCAATTTATAAAAGCAAATTTTTTATTTAAAATATAAAGTTCTATCTCATATAATTATTATATCGGGGTTTTTAAAAAAAGAAAAGCCACCCGAAGGCAGCTTTTTTTATTATTTTAGATCAGCGGTCACAATTCTATCAATATTTGAACGTAATTGTTTTAGTTCTTTTGTTTTTTCTGAAACCAAACACCAAATATCATGAATGAATGCTTTTCTTAGAGTCTTACTCAGTTCAATACCATTGAAGGTTTCCACCTCTCCTTTAAAGAGATTGAATTCCTCAAGAAGTAGTTCTCTTAGTTTTTGGATTTGAGAAATAGCAATACAATTATCTTCTGAATATAACTTTTCAGCGTTCTCTCTGGATTTTGTAATATATCCAAAACCATCTTTCTCGAAAGAATGGATATTAGAAATAGTAGTCTCGTACAAAGAAGTTAAACGAGCATTGCCAAGAAGTTTTACAGTTAACATTTTACTCTCCAAATAATCATTAGGACAATAATGTATCACATTATTTTGTTATGCACAAATCATTTTTTAAAAAACCTCACCTTTTGATGCTTTATATTCTTTTAAAGCTTTTTCAAATCGGATGTAGTCACTTTCTCTTACTTCCACTTCTTCTACTCCATCTTCATCTGCGGGTAAAATAGATTTCATGAAAGAATCAAGCAAAAGTATCTGAGCTACTCCACCAGCTACTTTTAACAACTTACCTTCTTTATCTGCTTCATCAAAAGCATCAAGGAATTTAATTGCCACCTGTTTTGAAATTTTCATTAATACCTCTTAAATTCTTTTATTTCTTTTTCAAGCATTTTTATTGATGCAATTGTAGCTTTAAAAAAAGCACTATCAGCATCTTTAAAAGGAATAGCTATTAGCTTCCATTTATAAAAGAATAAAAAAGTATAACTCTTCTTTTGCAAATAAATTTTTCCATTTAAATGACTTCTTACTACACGATAATAGGCACTTTCTTTTAAAACATCGTATGTTCTTTTCTTTTCCATATTTCACCTATAATAGCAAAAGAGCCGCCGAAGCAGCCCTTTTTATTTTTTAAGCAACAATAGATTCTTTTTGAACCAACCCAACCAAATCTAACAGATCGTAGATTTCATCAGCGACAGCGTAATAACCTGATGAATGACCAGACTCCCATGCCATAGCAAAAACCTTATCTTTAACTGACTGTGGCAGGCCACCATAACCATACTCACTGATTACTTTTTCTTTGAATTCAGCACGTAAAATATCATCAGCCTTACGACGTTCAGGATAAGTTTTAAAATCATGATGATTTTGAGTTTGCTTATCAGTGCAAGCCTGACAAAATGCATAAAGATTAAAAGTAGTGTTTTGCGTATTCATCGTGTTTTTCCTTAGCCTTCTTTATAAGATGCGAGTAGTTTAACAAAGTCTATTGTCAGATACAAGCTTTTTTTGACAACATTTTATACCTTTAAAATTTGTTCTTTTACCATTAACCATTTTTCCTCAAAATGCCATAAATCTGATACAAAATAATATTCTTTAATTGGATAGTCGTGGTACATGTTTTCACCATCCCAACGAGGGCGTCCATAATGCGCGTAAGCAAGCATAGTTATAACAGGTGTTCCATCTCTATATGAATATGATGTTAACGCAACTTCGACGTATTCAGCGCTCATTTCTTTGAGATCTTCATGGTTTTTCTTAGACATAGAAAATCGTGAATAATAAGGCATTACGAACTTATCATTTGGCCTTACTTTTCTATTAAATGCCTTTGATAATACATCTAAAATATCATCAGTTAAGATGATTGTTTTAAAATGTTTTTGTTCGTTTTCCCAAAGATACTTATAATCTCTATTTTGACAACTCCATGCCCTGAATCATGAAAACAGTTTTACCGTTTTCGAAGAGGCGCGGATTCTTCTTTCATCATGCTTTCTCTAACAGTAAGCTGACAGCTTACTATCCCGATACAGACACTCCAGAAGCTAACGCCGCTTGCCCAGCGGCTTTTATATTACGAGCTGCATTTATATCCCTGTCGTGTCTTGTTCCACAGCAGGGGCAAGTCCATTCCCTTATTGACAATGGCAGCTTATCTTTCTTATAGTCGCATCCTTCTGTCGAACATTTTTTACTCGATGGGTACCAGCGACTTATCTTCACTATCGTTCAACCATACCACTCCGCTTTATACATAAGCTGACGTAACACTTCACCCCAGCTTGCTTCCTGTATTCTTCTTGATAGTTTTCTGTTCTTTATCATATTCTTTATACTCAAATCTTCTACGCAAATCACTTGGTTTTCGTTAATTATTTTCGTAGTTATTTTATGGATAAAGTCTTTTCTTATTAACGCTATTTTTTCTTTTAATTTCGCTAATTTTATTCTTAATTTTTCTCTTTTTATACTACGGTCACTTACTTTTAACCCTAACTTTTTCCTTCTTTCATCAAAACGCGATAGCTTACGTTGTGTTCTTAACACCATTTTTTCATACAACAAGTATGCTTTCATATCAGGTATTTTCTCACCATTATCAAAACATAATAAATCTTTTAAGCCTATATCTATGCCACAGGTTTTATTTATAATCGGTAATAGCTTTTGTTCTTTTTCTGCTATAAACGATATGTAATATTTGCCTGATGGTTCTTTACTTATCGTTAAAGATGATACTTTACCTGTTATTGGCCTCGACCATGTTATATTTAATGGTTTTTTACTTTTGGCTATATAGACTTCATCGTTCTTTATACTAAATGCATTATCCATTAGCTGCAGGCTCTGCCTGTTATGCCTTTTCTTAAATCTTGGGAACTTAGAGCGTTTAGCAAAGAAGTTATCGTAGGCTTTATTTTGATTACGAACGGACTGTTGCAGCGCAACAGATGAGACATGATTTAGGAATGTAAACTCTGGTTCTTTTTTCAAATCAGTCAGGTATTTCATAGCAGCAGAAGAGTTAATTTTATTTCCGGCTTCAAACTGCTCATTTCTGTAGTCTAATACTTTATTCCATACAAATCTGACACAACCGAAGCTTTGCGCGAGCAAAGCCTCTTGTTGTTTATCTGGATAGAATCGGTATTTATATGCAGCTTTCATTTACAACCTAAATATTAATTAACATATTGAATATATACAATTTTAATACTTACAAATCAAATTTATATTCTACGTAACACATCGTTAGTTACGTTTTTATGCAACTCATTTTATGAGTTACATTTTTCTTTATGTTTTATATATCTTATTTACGCAACTATCTTTGATAGCTACATATTAAAAACGAAATGGAACCATTTCGGAACAGCCAGTTTGATTTACGTCTTTCTTTATCTTATATCCTCGCCCTGAAGAACGAGGTTTTACGATATTTTTGGATAATCGGCTCTAAGATATTTGATTTTTCGCTTGCAGGAAGGATAAAAACAAATAACCAAAACAAGCAAGACGATTGTAATCAGTATTTCCATTTTTATACTCCTCTTAGAAAATTTAAAATGAGGCCGAAGCCTCATTATTGTTATTTACCAGCACACATCAATAATATACTCACCGCGAGGAATTACTTCTTTATGAATAAGGAAGTTTACAAGATCATCATTGATAAATGAATAACGACCTTTTTTTAATTTTTCAAGCATATCGTTAAAATAACCGTCTTTAAAATTTGGTTCATTTGTTCCAAAATCATGGGTAGAATCATTACCGCATTCTTCAGCAGCTACAAAGCTATATTCCTCAATATCTTTACATTCAGCAATCTTTGGAAGCTCTGCTTTTACTAAATTTTCAAAGTCATCATAATCAATTTTATAAACGGCTTTTGAAACAATACCATATTCATTCAGGTTAATCATTTTACATCCTCTTTAATCAGTTTTTGGTATGCTTTATGAAACTCAGCAGTTTTATGTTTGATATCTTTCATTTTAACAGAAAAAATAGCATTTTTTCTTTTCATTAATAATTTTTTAGTGCTTTTACTTTCTGTAAGTTTATCTAACTTTTTCTCAAACTCTTTAAAATCTTTGATTAATTCTTTTTTAGCCATACTTAAAAATGATACTTTTTCACGCATAACAAAAGAACCACGCTCAGTATAATTTTCAAGAAATTTTTCCATAACACTTTTAGAGTAATCATAGACTGTTTTCTTATCAAAGATGTTAGACAGAATATCAAGCTTTGATAACACTTCTTCTACTGTTCCATTAAAAAACAACTGATCTTCATCCTTGTAAACAACAATTTTATCTGCTGAAATACCTTCATCAATCAATAAAACTTTAAATCCTTTATAATCAATTACACAAACTCCTTTGCATGGCTGGTTTTGAACAACATCTAACATTGTAAAACCATGAGTGTTTTTCAGCATTTTTAAATTTCCTTAATTAATTTTAGCAAAAAGTTCTACTTTTGAAACTTTAAGCATTCCGGGATAAGCATATTTATTTAAATTCTCACAAACTTCTTTTGCTGTTTGCTCTGAAAAACCAACACTTCTTATGGTATCAATAGTTAGGTCATATTCATGACCATCAGCATCAAAAATTTTTTCACCATCAGTAACTACATATACTTCATCAAGCTGTTTCATCATTAATCCTTATATTCTACAGAACTTAGTTTTTCAAAGTTGTGATGTTCAATCATATCTTCCATCTGTTTAATAGAAGCCGATGGCAGTACAAGCCACATACGATCATTTTCACAATAGTTGTTGATTCCAAAACCAGCATCTAAAGCACGATTAAAATCACCTTCACCTTTCTTAACCAGACAATGAACATACTTAGACATTTTTAAATCCTCGTTGATTTGATATTGTCATTATACCAACAATGACTTTCATCCTCAAGCTTTTTCTTTCTGGCAAAGAATAAAAGCTACCCGAAGGTAGCTTTTATCTCGAATAACACATTGTATTATTTATTTGGATGATTAATCAAATCAATAGCAAGTTCTACACTGGAAGCAATCATTCCATTTTCCATTTTTGCTGATTCATCTGAAAGAATGGTAATTTTCTGTCCTTTATACATAAAGCTAGTCACTTCTGTAGGAGCATTATATTCTTTTTCTGTTTGAATGTATGAAATATAAGCATCATTATAATAGTAATCTGAATGATAACTACCAGAACGCATCTGACCAATTCCAACATAAAATTTATGACCTTCCAAAGTAAAGCAGGATACAGCATCTTCTAAGCTCTGATATTTTCCATCGGCATTCCAATCGCCATCATTAATCTGTTTAATTTCAATTGAATAACCTTTTGCTTCTAAATCACATTCAACTTTTTCTAATGTGTTTTCATAATGCTCATCACTAACACTTGAAAAAGCTGATTCAAGAGAAGTACGTAGAAGTTCTTTCAATTCATTATTAGTCATTTATTAATACCTTTTAAGTTATGTAGATTTTATTGTGCAATAATTACTTTCCGTTTTTCTTGCCTTTTCTTACAACTTCTGAAAAAACATAGCTCGGTGATGGTTTAAATGCCTTAATTGATTTTTCCAAATCAAATAAAAACCATCTCAGTTTTTCAGCATCAAGTTTATATTCAATAGAAATATTAAATAATTTCAAACGATAATCATTAAATGTGCATTTGTTTTTCGATACATCTTTATGCACTTCAAACAACTCTTTAATGACACATTCAGGCAGAATGTTACAAAAATCTGACTCTCTTTTATTTGGAATAGCTTCCAGCTTTTCGAATGCTAATTGAACTGGTGTTTTAGGTTTTTCAATTTCATAGATAACATGCTTTTCATCTTTACCTTCACGGCAAATATAAAAGTTATTTTGACCAATTCTTAAAACCGAATCTGAATCAAGCTCTTTACCTTCTACTTTCACATAACCGAAAGAAAAGCTATTACCTTCTTTATCTTTTCCAGTTAAACGATATTCAGTGCTTTTAGGGTGTTCTTGAATTTTTTCATGAGTTACAGAAAAACCCTTCTTTCCTACCAACGGAGAATCATTTAAAAGCAATTCAACATCTTTTTTAGAAAAAGCAGTCATTATCCATTTCCTCTTTCAAATTTATATAATGATTATAGCAAAAAATGCTATCAAATTCTACCATTTTATAAAAAATTCATCAACTATATACCTAATATAAACAATGATTTATAATGCATTTTTAATAAAAAAAGCCACTTTAAAGTGGCTTCTATTTTTTAGTTCACTTTAACTTTTCCTTCGAAGTTTTTTCTCCAGATAGTAAACGATTTTCCTGTAGTTTTAGAACGAGTACTATAGAGTTTCCCTAATTGGATTTTTTTATGGGTTGGCCCCGGAATCATAACCTTACTTCCATCATCCAAGGTATATACATAACGGTATATCGCTCTTTTCTTCGCTGATTCCAGCGTTGAGTATTTTTCTTTACTGATAGCCGCTGGTCTTCCACCTAAACGAGAACAAATAGCTTTCCATTCTTTACCATGTGGCTTAACCTTATAACCTTTAACATGATAATTAACATAGCATACCAAATGAGCTACTTCATGAGGAATAACATCTTCCATCATATGTTCAAATTTTTCTTCTAAAGCGTTTTTATTTAACTCGATTTTAAGCTCATATTTTTTTAGACTTGTGTTAAATTTAATCCCAGCCCTTCCTAAATATCGACTACTCTTAGGGAATTCTACAACAAGCTTATAATCAGACACTTTACCAGATAGATTAAGTTCGTTATCGGCTTTTAAAATTACTTCATGGATACGATTGATGATTTTTTCTTTTACGTTTTCGAAGAAAATTTCAGATGAACGAGCAGGAATAGTTGTATTACTGCGAAGATGCTCAATAGAAATCATGATATTATCCTCTTTTTTTTCAATACAATTATTATACACTATCCTATTTTTAATGACAACAAAAAAGGCACTTGGAAGTGCCTTTTTCTTATTATTTATGCTTCTTCTCGCTGACGCTCCATCTCAGCAAAGTATCCTGTTTTATCTAATGCTTGATACGCTTCGGAACCATATTCAGGATCAATTTCATGCCAATTATCCAGATTTAAGCGACCACCTTTAGCAATATGTTCTTTAATCTTTTTAATACGACGTTCTTGAATGTCATTAATATCTTCTAAAGATAATGAAATATTATCTAAATCAGAATCGTTTAGAGCAAAACGACGACCATCAGTATCTTGACACACAATGTAAACATTTGACTTAATGATTTCGCCACCATCTTCATTAAATCCGTTAGAAAACCAATCATCACGAGTAAAAAAATCTAAATCTTTCATTAGCGCTTCTCCCGTTTAAGATGTTGTCATTATAGCATAATGAAGGATGATGTACAGAGATTTATTAAAATATTTATTAATAAAAAAGCCACCCGAAGATGGCTTTCAAAATGTTTTTCTTTATTACAGTAAAGATTTAACAGCTTCTTCAACAGTTGGGAAAACCTGTTTTCCTATTTTCGCACTTTTGTCAGATAAAATTACAATAGTCTGGTTATTAAAGATAAAATCAGTAATTTTCTTCGGCTTGTTATATTCTTCTTTAGTTTTTAAGAAACGGATTTCAGCCTCATCAAAATAAGGTTCTTCACCTTTTGAGCATGTTTGAGAAATTCCAAGATAGAAAATACTACCATCTACAGTAATTTCAACTAACGCATTATCCATTAACTCATTTTTACCATTAGAAACCCAATCACCTTCATTTATAACATCATAAGATACTTCGTATCCTTTAAACTCCATATCTTCAATTAATTCATCAATAGAATACTCAAAATGTTCATCACATGTAGAACTAAAAACATTTTGAATAGACTCTTTTAGCATTTCTTTAATATCTGACATAAAATAACCTTATTATTTATTTAAAAGTATAAAAAAACCAGTAAAGAAAATCAATAAAAACACAAGTACTCCTAACATAATAATTTCAATAGCTTTATCTAATTTATTAATATCATTAGCCTTTAAGCTAAGACTACTCAATCTTGTTTCAAAAATATGCCCTGTTTTCAAATCCTGAATTTTAGAGAATTTTAGAACAACGGGATTTTTATCATTACCACCTATAACCTTATCAAAGATCTCTAATAACAAAAACGAATCAGAAGATGTGTAAGAAAAAGATTGTTTACGGCTAATAGGAAAAACCTTTTTTCTATTCTCATAGATGAAAACTGTATCACCAACATCAACATTATTTAAATTTAATACTTCCATAACGCCTCCGATCAGGATTGCTTTTTAGTAGGAGGTCATTATAACAGCAGTAAAAGTTATATACAATAAAAAGTTTTCTTTATTTATCTTTTACTTTCATGAGCTTATGATTCTTTAAGGATAAGCGTTAAAATAAAAAAGACCATTTAGATGGTCTTTTGGAGTTATACTGATTTCCTTTCTCTAATCTTCGCATTCCAGCCTTCGCAATAAGCTCCAACTCCACGAATCAAAGATAGTTCATCAACTATAGAAGCGTCTTCCCATCCTTTGGCAGCATCTTCTTTAAAGTTCAGATTTTTATCTTTATACTGTTCTTGATTATTCCACCAATCCTCAAATGTTAATTCATTCATCTTTATCTCCTCAAAAAAAATATTATACTTTATACCTATTCAATCTATCAATTAATTATGGCATACTCTATTAGATTGATATCATCTTTTATTATTTCAGTATCTATGAACCTTTCCAGCATTATTTTTTCCTTGTAGCATTCTTCCTCTATTGTTTTAATCGCTGTATTTATATCAACTGAAAAAAACTCTTTACTGATTCTGTATTTTTTCAGTTTTTTATGTATTTTGCTTTCAACAATAAACTGATTAAAAACGGGGAGCGAAAATAAAACTTCATAAGATGAAAGAACTCCTGTAGAGGATAAACTTTTTGCCCTCTCCATTGGATGTTTTGCTGTTCTTCCTATCTTTAAATAAACATTATCATCTGTTTTAACAATGTATATCCATCCCATTTTCTTTTTAAAATATTTCTTTAAATCCTCTGCCTCTCTCAAGGCAGATATTTTATATTTAAAATCGTCATCAAATAATTTATCGTAATTCATTTTTTAACCTTTTTTTGCTATTCTAACTTCTTTTTGTTTTTTTATTAACCATTCCATTGCCTGCATTGGAGACATATTGTTAATATCAAGCTCAGCAAGTTCATTATCAATTTCAGATGATGTTATAACTTTGTTCTCTTTCTTTTCAAGCTTTTTAAGCTTATCTCTTGCATTAAATAATATCTCACTATTCAATCCGGCAAGCTCAGCAACATGAATACCATAACTTTTATTCGTTGCTCCATCTTCTATTAAATGTGTGAATACTATTCCGTTACCCTGATCTATTGCTGATACATGTAGATTTTTCATATTTTCATAAAGATTAGGAAGCTCTGTCATTTCTAAATAATGTGTAGCAAATAAAGTGAAAGATTTACTTTTGTTTCCTAAATATTCTGTAACACTCCACGCTAAAGATAAACCATCATAAGTTGCTGTTCCTCGACCTAATTCATCAAGAAGAATTAGACTTTTTTCTGTTGCATTATTCGTTATATAAGCTGTTTCACTCATTTCTACCATAAAAGTAGACATACCATTAGCTATATCATCATTCGCTCCTATACGAGTGAATATAGCGTCTATATCAGGCACGTTGAATGCTGTAGCAGGGACAAATGAACCAATATGAGCTAACACTACTAATAATGCTAACTGACGCATTACTGTTGATTTACCACCCATATTAGGACCTGTTATAATACCTACATTTTTATGTTGATCTAGATACAATGTATTTGGAACAAAGTTCTTATTATTTATTTCAATAACAGGATGACGACCATTAACCATTTCAATTTTATTTTCATCATTAAATATTGGCCTAACATAGTTGTAAGTATCAGCCATCTCAGCAAAAGCACTTAATACATCCCACTCCGCAAGTATTTTAGCTTGTTTTTGTAACATGCTTACATAAGGTTGCAGTTTACTTAAAAGTTCTTCGTAAAGAATCTTTTCTCTTGCTAACCCTCTCTCTTTTGATGACAATGCTTTCTGCTCATACTCTTTTAATTCTTTAGTTATATATCTTTCACTACTTTTTAATGTTTGTTTTCTTTGGTAGTGATCTGGAACTTTATCTAAATGAGATTGTGAAACAGCAATATAAAATCCTTGCTGACTATTAAACTCTACTTTTAGATTAGGAATATTTGTGCTTATTTTTTCCTTGGCTTCAAAATCTTTTAAATATTGACTATGCCCTTGACTCATTTGACGACATTCATCAAGCTCAGCATCGACACCATTAGCAATAACATCACCATCTCTTACCCATACTTTTGTTTCCTCTAATAAGTATTTTTCAAGTATTTTGTTTATACCTTCTGATGGTAACGAATGTGATAAAAACCCTTTCAGACTATGAGGCATCTTTTCTGACCATGCAGCAAGTTTTGGCATACCACGTAATGTATCTCTTAATGCTGTTAGCTCTCTTGGTCTAACTGTTCTTAATGATATTTTTGTTGCTACCCTTTCAATATCACACCAATCACTTGCTATCCCTTTCCAACTTAAATAAGGTTTTTCTTGGCTTTTTAAATAATCGACCCTATCAAATCTTGATTTGATAACATCTCTATCTTTTATAGGATTATTCAACCAATCCTTTAATGCCCTTGAACCCATTGCAGTAGAACACTTATCCATTATATTCCATAGAGTGTCTTTATTATTGCTAGATGTTATTTCCAAGTGTTTTTTTGTATTGCTATCTAATTGTATATAATCTTCATTACGTACCCATTTTATATTTTGAAAATGTTTTACTTCTGTGCATTGAGTTTCTTCTAAATAAGCAACAAGATTATAAATTACAGAACAAATATTATCATCGACCAAACCATATTTTTGAATATAATGCTGACCAAATTTATTTGTCATATTATGATGAGCAATATCTTTATCAAATGACCATTCAGGTATTTTCTTAACAGATATATGATCAGGGAAATAGAAATAAGAATCCTGCCTTTCAGATATAATTATTTCACTGATATCTAACTTAGATATTTCTGTAAGACTCTTAGAAAATGGATATTTATTACACCAAATCTCACCAGATGAAAAGTTAATCCAAGCAATATAAACATTATCTCTTTTCTTATAAACAGATGCTAAATATTTTGTTTCTTTATCTTCAAGTATTCCACTATCTAGAATAGTTCCCGGCGTTATTATTTTTGTTACTTTTCGTGGCATTATACCTTTTTCAGTCGTTGGCATTTGCTCACATATAACAACAGAACAACCTTTTTTTACCGCTTTATTTAAATAAGATTCGGCAGCATGAAAAGGAATACCCGCCATCTCTATCGGCACTCCATCTACACTTCCTCTTTTTGTTAATGTAATACCTAACACTTTTGAAGCTCTAACAGCATCTTCTAAAAACATTTCATAAAAATCTCCCATACGATAAAAAATAATTTTATCAGGATGCTCATTCTTTATTTTTAAATATTGCTGCATCATGGGAGTATGTTTTTTTATTTGTTCTTCAGTGTACATTTTAAATCCTTATTATTTAGACATCTATCAATAATAGATGTTTTATCATAAAATTTCAATATTTTAACAAAAAGATATTTATATGCTTAATTAAATGTATATGTAATATAAAAACCTGAATATATTGATTTATTTGACCTAACATCACCGTTAGTT
>SKDY01000726.1_pt1 | contig 24940 bp, 27 predicted proteins | sample 4826591 | NCBI WGS metagenome assembly SKDY01 (sample SAMN11008823, study PRJNA524170) | human gut metagenome | biome: Human fecal sample; material: Feces; isolation source: fecal sample from pouch patient p10, p22 | host: Homo sapiens | place: Israel: Tel-Aviv | collected 2016-06-15 | reverse complement strand
GGCGTAAGATTATCTTTTTCTTTGAATGAACCACTCGTTTTAGATTGCTTTACCCATTTGTCAAATGCTGAAGCCGTTAGTTCATATTCTCGAATGATTTCTACACGTGGCTTTCCAGCTAAGTAAATATTGACTATTTGTTGCTTGAATTCTTGTGAAAAAGTTCTTCGTGTTCTCTTAGATATAAAAATTCCTCCTGGTATGTTTTCTTCTAGTCTACACACCTTAATTTTTCTGTCTAGTTAATTGTAGCCTATCCAGTGCTTCTGCCGGAGAAAATCAGATCCGAGGATGCTCATTGTCAAGGGCAATCGGAGCCATAACACCGCAGCATTCACAACACCTTATAATTTTTGTCAAAAAAAGTGTTGCCATTCCAATAGATGAAATTCTTCAATTGAGAGTGTAAAATATTTTGTGTAAATAGAAAAAAGGAAGTCCCTTCTGTAGAATAGAGTTACCACAACACATTCACAGAAAAGAGGACTTCCATATGAACGATTTTACTACAGAAATTCTAAAGACTCTAGCGAACAAAGGCGATTTGAATGAATTATTAGTTGCTTTAATTATTTATAAATAACTATAATGCTTTTATTATAGTATCGTAAATAGTTTATATGAATACATTAATTGTAAAAATGGTGGATGGCTCTGAACGATTAACAATATTTTTTTGTTTTGACTATCATTTTATTGTTCAGAAATAATTTATTGCACTTTTTGAGGTAAATAGTTTAGAATTATTTTAATATAAGTACTTCAGATTTAATAAAGGAGAAATATCTAATGAAAAAAATTGATTTAATAAATATGATAGGTATGTTAATAGGGATATTAGTAAATATAGTAATTTTCACAGATTGGCTCGGGGTGTTATTTTCTAATCTTATTCCCATACTTATTATAGGCATTTGTGGAATTATACTTTCAATATTAGAACTTTTTGAAAGCAGAAATACAATGAATAGAATATTTGCTTGTATTATATTAATTGTTAATCTATTGCCTATGGTCTATTTTACTTTTTTATATTTTGCACTGGGATGAAATAAATTAACCAAAAGTTTCTTTTTCTTATAATGTGTATCAATATTAAAACTGAAAAAGATATGGATAATAGGATCAAAGCCCTCATTGGAACACTCAATATATTATCAGATTTAAATTTCAAATAGATAATTTCATTTTTTAGTAATATCGAAAGATACTTTTTTAATGATGAGAGTGTAATGTAAACCGTGTAAGTAACCATTAATCCTAGGCAGGTGGTTGCTTCGCGGTTTTTCTTTTTCTACAATAAGATCAAGAGGTGATTACACGATGGCTAGAAAGAAAAGAAATCCTGATGCCGAAAAGTTAGCTGAATCCATTCTGAATGCCTATCAACCTGAATCTGTCGATGACATGCAAGATGCTTTGAAAGATGTGTTTGGGCCCCTTTTTGAAAAAATGCTTCAAGGAGAATTGAATAATCATTTAGGTTATGATGCCCATTCTAAAGAGCCTAAGGAACACGATAACCGTCGAAATGGCTATGGAACTAAAACGCTTAAAACCAGTTTTGGTGAAGTAGCTATTGATGTTCCTAGAGACCGGGAAGCTTCCTTTGAACCAGAGTTAATTCCTAAGAGAAAACGAGATGTCTCCGACATCGAAGGGAAGGTTCTTTCCATGTATGCACGAGGAATGAGTCAACGAGATATTGCCGCAACCGTCGAAGCTATCTATGGCTTTGATATTTCCCATGAAATGATTTCAGATATCACTGACGCTGTCCTTCCTGAATTGGAAGAATGGCAAGCCCGCCCCCTAGCAAAGTGTTATGCCTTTCTATTCGTTGATTGTATGTATGTTACTTTACGAGAAAATTATGAAGCCAAAGAATATGCTGTATACACCATTCTTGGCTATGATCTCAAAGGAAATAAGGAGATTTTAGGATTATGGTTAAATCAAACAGAATCTAAAAATCGCTGGATGCAAGTATTTGATGAACTGAAAGCACGTGGTGTCGAAGATGTCTTTTTCATTTCGATGGACGGTGTTTCTGGCCTCGAAGAAGGCGCAAAAGCGATCTTTCCATCGGTAATTGTTCAGCGCTGTATTGTTCATCTTGTTCGAAATGCATTGCGCTATATTCCAAGTAAGGACTATAAGGAAGTCTGCCGAGATATGAAAAAGTTCTACGGTGCTTCTTCTCTAAACGCTGCACATGCTGCTTTTGGCAGTTTTCAAAATCGGTGGTCTCATTATTCTGGTGCTGTAGATGTCTGGAAACGGAACTTTGCACATGTTGAACAACTATTTGATTATGGTAGTGCCATTCGAAAAATTATGTACACTACCAATGCGGTTGAAAGTGTCCACTCCAGCTTCAGAAAAGTCACAAAAAAAGGAGCGTTCTCTAATGAGAATGCACTCCTAAAACTACTTTATTTACGCACGAAAGAATTACACGCGAAGTGGTCAGGTGGTCGAATTCAAAACTGGGCTATGGTGCTTAATCAGTTAATGATCAACGAGACCTTCTCCTCTAGAATTGAAAAGTATGCGATTTACCTTCCGTAACAACGGTAGGTTTATTCAACTACGTGTCCAAACAAAATTTGTCTGATTTCAAAAATAGTCAATAAAATTTTGTTTGTTAGAAACTCTTAACTATTTAACTTCCACAGTTTAATTGACAAACTTTGTGAAATCCATTAACTTATTGAAGTTTCAAATTCAGTGTTCCTCAAAGAATAAAACTATCATGAAAATAACCCTCTTAGTCAGTACGCAAAATAAGTACTTCAATAGCCAAAATATTATTTTTATTAAAAGTACACTTGTATATCTGCCACAACTATTTTGTTAAATTGATAGCATTATGAATTTTTTCAAGACTAGGTGTTGGATCCTCATTACTCATAGTAATAACTAGAGTGAATAGAATATCTATGATTAATGATTGTGAAAATCTTCTAGTATATATTCCTGAGTTTTTATATTTTAGTTCCTCTGAAGGTGCTATAAACAGATGATCCGCTGCCTTAGCCAAAGTAGTGTTTGTAAAACTTGATATCACAATGATTGGAACTTCATTTTCCTTTAGCAAATTTGTAATTCTTAATATATCTGAGTTCTCTCCACTGTGAGAAATAATAATGGCACAATCAGATTTAGACATTCTACCGGCCATAAGTAGTTGCATATGGTAATCGTTAATATAATCAACTTCTAAAGGTGAACGTAAAAATTTATGAAATGCATCCAATGCTACAGGTGATGAACCTCCTAAAGAAAATAGAACTGTTCTTTTTGAACTCGTTAATAATGATACAGCTTCAGGTAATTGTTCAAAATCAATCAAAGTGGCCGATTTAGTAATTGAGGAAATTGCTGAATCGACTACTTTTTTTGTAATGGCTTGAATGCCGTCTTCTTCGTAGATTCCTTCAAAAACATTTTTTTTAGAGCTGTTAGATAATAGGACTGTAAGTTCTTTAAAACCTGAAAGCCCGATTTTTTTTGAGAATAAAAAAACTGTTGATTCAGCTACTTCACATATTTCAGCAATTTCAGAAATTGTTTTAGATTTTGCTTCGTCTGTATGATTCAACAAGTAATCTGCAATTCTCCCTTCTTTTTTCGTTAGTGTAGGGTAACTAGCTTGAATAGTATTCTCTAAATAACTCATAATAACCTCCAATTATCGAAATATTTTTATAAAACGTATTTACAAATCAAAAAAATTCTATATAATAAAAATATATCGAATTATCGATCTCGTTTTTAAAAATATTTTTATTTCGTGCTATTAGTATAACACGAATGTGAAAAAAAATAAAAATGAAATCGGTATCAAAAGGAGGAACTTTTATGATAAAAGCTGGATTAGTTAGGGTAGATAGCCGTTTATTACACGGCCAGGTGGTCACACGATGGATTGGACAAACAAATGCGAAAGAAGTAATCATTTTTGATGATGCATTGGCAAATGATGATTTCATGATCGAAGTTTTTCAAATGGCTGCACCTAGTGGTGTAACACTAATTGTGAAATCAATTGATGAAATACCTGAGTTTTTAAGTGATCGCGGTTTAAATAATTCAATAATTCTATTCAAAAGTATCCCTATGGTTTTAAAGGCAATGACAACTGGTATAAAATTTGAACGACTTCAAATTGGTGGTATCGGTGGCGGACCAGACAGAACAGTAGTTTTTAAAAATATCACTTTGACAAAAGATGAGTTTGATGAATTGATTAAGTTGCAACAGGATGGTACTGATATTTATCTTCAAACAGTACCTGAAGAAAGAGAAGTGAAATTAGAAGATATTAAAAACAAATTTTAGGAGGTTAAAAAATGAGTGTAGCACAAGCAATTATATTAGGTGTTCTTTTCTGTTTTTGTCGTATGGGTATTTTATACACTTGGCCAAAGAACATTCCACTTTTCGGTGCGCTACTAATCGGAATTGTGTTAGGAGATGTTCCTCAGGCAATGATTATTGGTGCAGCGATTCAAGCTATTTACATGGGTGTCATTCAACCTGGTGGAAATATCCCGACAGATCAAGTACTAGCCACATTTATTGCATTGCCAATTGCAATTCAAAGTAATCTTTCTCCAGAAGTAGCAGTAACATTAGCAGTTCCAGTTGGGTTACTTGGGGTTTTACTTGATTACATTAGACGAACAGTAAATGCTGCATGGGTTCATATGGCTGATAAGTATGCCGAAAATGCAAATGCAAATGGCGTTATAAGAGCCCATTTTTTATATCCAACTTTAGCTCTTATTCCTATCTACATCATTCCAGTAACGATTGCCATTTATTTAGGACCAACTGCTGTACAAAATTTTATGGATTTCGTTCCCGATTGGATAATGACTGGTTTACAAGTTGCAGGCGGGATTTTACCAGCCTTAGGATTTGCGATAACAATTTCTGTTATTGGTAAAAAAGGGATATTGCCTTATTTTATACTAGGATTTTTCTTATTCCAGTATGCCCAACAAGTAAACACAATCGCCTTTGCCTTATTAGGAATTTTTATGGCATTTATGCATATAACATTTACTAATAACAAAACATCAGAAGAAACGGGGAGTATTTAATGGCTGAAAAAATTGTAGATACTAAACATTTATTGTCAAAAAAAGATATCCGACGTTCGTGGATGATGTGGTTAGGAACATGTGAGTTATCTAATTCATTTGAACGATTACAAAGTTTATCATTTGTTGCCTGTATAGCGCCGATACTTAAGAAGTTATACAAAGAGGATTCTGAATTGAGTAGTGCTCTTAAAAGGCATCTGACTTTTTTCAATACAGAAGGTATTTGGGGAAGTTTGATACCTGGTATTGTAATTGCAATGGAAGAAGAGCGTGCCAAAGGTGAAGAGATCTCTGATGATATGATTACAGGTCTAAAAACTGGATTTATGGGTCCTTTAGCAGGAATTGGAGATACAGTTGACTGGGGAACAATAAGACCAATCATAATCGGCTTATTTTTACCTCTTGCTTCTGCAGGTAGTTGGATTGCAGGGATGGGACCATTTGTGGTTAGTAGTCTAATTACATCAACAATAAGTTACTACCTATTTCAGTTAGGCTATAAGTTCGGACGTAAAAGTATTTTACAGGTTCTAAAAGACGGTAGAATCAACCAATTTATTACAGCATCTAGTATATTAGGAATGTTTATGATGGGAATACTTTCTTCACAGTATGTAAAGTTGGAGCTTAAACCTAAACTGATAGTAAATGGTGAATCCACTGCAATACAATCATATGTTGATCAAATTTTGCCAGGTTTACTACCATTTGTCGCTGTTTTCTTACTATATTACTTAATAAAAAAGAAAAATGTGAAGTATACAACAATTCTATTAGGCGTATTAGCAGTGTCTCTTTTAGGAGCACTAGTAGGATTATTCTAGGAGGACAAAATGGACACAGGAATAAAGAAAACAATATATAGCACAGTGAATAAGCATAAAGAAAATTTGATAAGTATTAGTGAATTCATACATCAAAACCCAGAACTCTGTTATGAAGAATATAAAGCTGTTAGTAAGTTGACAGGTTACTTAAAGAAAGAAGGGTGTGTAGTAAAAGAAAGATTTTGTGGAATTGATACTTCCTTTATCTCAACCCATACAGTAGGTAATCCTAAATATCATTTTGCCATTTGTGCTGAGTATGATGCTCTACCCAAAATCGGTCATGCTTGTGGACACAATATAATTTGTACGGCTGCATTAGGTGCTTATCTAGCTACAAAAATTACCATGGACAAGCATGGCATTGAAGGAAAAGTTTCATTAATTGGAACTCCGGCAGAAGAAGGCGGCGGTGGAAAAATAAAAATAATAGATAATGGCGGTTTTACCGGCGTAGATGCAGCAATTATGGTACATCCAACTTCTGGGACTACTCGAATTGCTGGACGGTGTACAACAACACATTCCTTTTCTATTCAATATAAAGGAAAATCTGCTCATGCTGCAAGTCAACCATTTAAAGGAATAAATGCATTAGATGCCGCAAATTTATTCTTTAATGCTATAGGATTTCTTAGGCAACAGGTTACTTCAGATGTAAGACTTTCAGGCTACATTTCTGAAGGTGGTGTAGCAACTAATATGATACCAGATAATACAAAAATAGAGTTTAGTATTAGGTGTTTAGAGGAAAATGAAATGGCAAGTTTGATTAATCGTGTCAAGAATTGTATTGAAGCAGCTTCTTTGGCAACCGGATGTGACGTAACTATAGAAGAACAAAAAGGATATGCAGCACGAACTTTTAGTGAGACTTTAGGTAATATTTGCCGTGAATCCTTTGAGGAAATGGGTGAGAAGTTACTTCCCGATTTTCCTGATGATTTTGGTTCTACAGACTTTGGTAATGTTAGCCAGTTGATGCCAACAACTAATCCTTATTTTAGTTTGAATCCTACTAGAGTCTCACTTCATACACCAGAGTATGAACAACTAGCTATTAGTCCAATTAGTCATATCGCTATCGAAAGATCGGCAAAAGCAATGAGTCAAACAATTATTGAGTGCTTTACGAATCCATCATTACTAGATAAAGCAATAAATGAAAAAAAGGACAGTTCTGAAGTCAATAAGAGACCAAGGTAATTTTTTCAGATTTCTATTAATAGCAAATAGTCCAAATTATAGTAAAGTGTTTCTTTCGTTTGTTCGAAAAGGAACACTTTTTTTTATAATATGAAAGTTGAATATGCAGTTTACTATACATAATCGTCATTGAAGACAATTTATAAATGTGCTATCGTTTTCACAAGGATTCTATTTCCATCGTTAATTATTTACATGGATATTCAACTAATGAATCATACTATTTTGAAACACTCTAATAAAAATGAGGAGGGAAAGCTATGTATAGAAAAGATAAGGTATATAATTTTTTAGAGCGTTGTGTTAGTCATATTGGATATGCTGAGATAAAAAATGGTTTTAATGGAATCGGAACTACTGAAATATCTGAAGCAATTAATATCGATCGTACTAATTGTAGTAAAGAACTAAATAAACTTGTAAAAGAAGGTAAATTAATAAAAATTGATGGAAGACCTGTAAAGTATTTTCCTATTGATAAGATAAAAGAGATTTTTGGTGTGAATATTAACAAAACTAATGTAGAGAATCTTAGTGAATTTTGTAAAAAAGAACCAACATTAAATGTATTTGAGAGAATAGTAGGGCATTCTGGGAGTTTGAAATTAGCTATAGAAAAAGCAAGTGCTGCTATGATATATCCTCCACATGGTCTTAACACCATTCTTTCTGGAGAAACAGGAACTGGTAAAACTATGTTCGCAAACTTAATGTACAAATTTGCTAAATCTCATGGGATCTTGAACGAAGATGCTCCATTCATAATTTTTAATTGTTCCGAGTATTCTGAAAATCCACAACTCTTACTGTCTACGTTATTCGGATATAGAAAAGGAGCTTTTACTGGGGCAGAAAGTGATCAACATGGTCTGGTGTCCAAAGCTAATGGAGGTATACTTTTTTTAGATGAAATTCATAGGTTACCCGCTGAAGGTCAGGAAATGCTTTTTCACTTAATTGATACTGGAAAGTACAGAAGATTAGGAGATAATGACAATTATCATTTTTCAAAAGTATTAATTATTGGAGCGACCACAGAACCAATAGAGTCAGTTTTATTGGCTACATTTCTACGAAGAATTCCAATGGCTATAGATTTGCCTAATATTAATAATAGAGGGATAGATGAAAGGCTAGAATTGATTAGTATTTTTTTCAATTTAGAATACGACAAGATTCAGAAACCCATTATTGTAAAAAAAGGAGTCATCAAATCTTTATTAGGCTACCAATGTATTGGTAATGTTGGCCAGTTGAAAGCTGATATTAATTTAATATGTGCAAGAAGTTATCTGGATTCGATTACTTCTCATAACGAAAAAATTACTGTATCAAAAAAAGCTTTACCAAGTTATATTTTAGAAGGAATTCTAAATGCGGATAAAAATCGAGAAATAGACTATTTAATTAATAGTTTAGAAGGAGAATTCATTTTCGATGGTTCATCAACGCCGGATACTCTTTTAAATAGTCAGATGTGGTATAAACGTGTTGATAAGGATGCGAGCTTAAATACTATAAAAAAAGAGTTAGAACAAAGCATTTTAGAAGAATATCCTTCGTCACCATATAATCGAACTGAGAATGAGAATATTTTTAAAATAATTGAGCCCAGTGTGTATTATGAGGTGAATGTTGTTTTAAAAATTGCAGAGAGAAAATTAAATAAGCGATTTTCTAAGCGTACATATGTTGCATTTGCAATGCATGTGAATTCTATAATAAATCAATCGACTGGACATTCAACTCTAAATATAGATATTGATGAATTGAAAAAAAGGTATGAAGAAGAATTGAAAGTGGCTCAAATAGTGAAAAATCATTTAGAGTACGAGCTAGGAATTGATTTTTCTCCTCAAGAAACATACTTATTTACTTTATTTTTGGCAATGGATGAACAAAATAGCTTAAAGAAAGATAAAAAAAGAGTAGGACTTCTTTTAATGGCACATGGAAGTGGCATTGCAAAAAACACAGCAAAAGTGGCTAACTCTCTTTTAGAAACAGAGCATACACATGCATTGGACATGCAACTTGAGAAACGAGTAGATGAATTTTATGCGGAATTTGAAAAAACCGCAGATGAAATTAACGAGGGTAAAGGTATATTGATAATGACGGATATGGGTTCTCTAAACTCATTTGGAGAGCTCTATACAGAAAAGACGGGAGTTCCAACAAGAACTATTGACTTTTTGTCCACTCCTTTTGTTTTAGAAGCCTTACGAAAAACTTTAATAATTGATTATGAACTTGATGAAATATACTCAGAAGTAAAAGAGATCATGTATTCGCATTTTAACCAGAAAGTAAAGAAGAGAAAAACTAGTATTGAGTCAAAAGAAGTAATTATCACCACCTGTTTAACTGGCCAAGGTGCCGCAATTGCATTAGCAAATTTTTTAAGAAATTCGGTTTCTATGATAGCGAAATATAATATCGAGTTATTTCCAACAAACAATCAAGATTTCCGTATTGGAGATTTCAAAAATAAAAAAATATTGGCTATAGTTGGTATTGATAATCTTAATGTAGCTCAGGTTCCATTTATTCCTTCTGAAAAGATTCTGTTAGAGAATGGCTTGTTACAGTTGAGAGATTTAATAAGTAGCTATTATTCTAATAACGATGAGGAGAATCTAATTGAATTTAGTAATGAAAATGGATTAATGAAAATCTTAAATGAGTCACTGACATTTTTAAATCCACAAAAGACGCTAAATATTCTACTCGATTCATTTGAGTATGTTAAAAATGAAATTGAGATGGGGGACAATCAAAGTCGTTATCTGATACTGTTCGTCCTCCACTGCGCCAGTATGATCGAAAGAGTATTACGTACAGAATCAATAAATTATCCTGAAATAGAAAATCGAATTCAGGAGGATGAAGAGCTCTATTCTGTTTTGAAAGCTGGAATAAAGGTAATTGAAAATAATTATATGTTGGAAATTCCAAATTGTGAAATGGGATTTTTGATGGATATTTTTGACACAAAATGACACAGTAAATCGTTTTGAGATTTAAAGTCAAAAAAAAAGAAACATGGTGGAATCAAAGGTTGATTTCATCATGTTTCTTTTTAACACAATAATATTGGCATAGTAATTGCATTATTAAAAGTGTACAAGATTTTTGATATTGATAAAGAGCTACGGGGAGGATGTGAAATCAATTTTTTATCACAATTAAGTTGGTACATTATTTAGAAACGAAAGGAAGAAAGTGCTATGGGAAAAATCAATTTAATTAGAGCGGATTTTCGGTTAATTCATGGGCAAGTAATTACTAAATGGCTCAAGGAATGCAATGCTGAAAAAATTGTAATTATTAATAATGAGTTAGCAAAGGATAGTTTTTTAGCAAACATTTATACAATGGCAGCACCACCAGGAATAAAGGTTGAAGTCACTTCAATCGAAGAATCAGTTAAACAATGGGAAGAAAATCAATTTGGATCCGAAAAATTATTGATCCTTTTTAAAACGGTTAAGGATATTTATGAAGCTCAACGTTTAGGATTTCCAATAGTTGAATTACAAATTGGTGGATTGGGTGGTGGTCCTGGTAGAACTAACGTATTGAATCAAATCTCACTTGATCAAACAGATGCAGAACTATTAAAAGAGGTTCAAGCAAAAGGAACTCATGTGTACTTACATGTTTTACCAACCGAACCTAAAGTAGAATTGGATGCAGCTTTGTCGAAGATGAAATAGAAAGGAGAAAACCTCATAATGGATTCAAATTTTGGAATGGCTCTAACAGCAGGATTATTATACTTTATCGGGCACTGTAAAATTGGTTACTGGTTCTATGATGTACCAGGACAGCCCTTGTTTATCGGCATGATATTTGGATTAGTCTCAGGAGATTTAAAAACGGGATTAATGTTGGGTGGAACAATTCAACTCGTTTATTTAGGAATGATTATGCCTGGAGGGAACTTACCATCAGATCCAACACTCGCTTCAGTAATTGCAATTCCAATTGCTTTAAAAACTGGACTTACAGCAGAGCAAGCAGTTGTTCTAGCAGTACCCTTTGGAGTTTTAGGTGTTTTTATTGATCAAATTCGTCGAACTATGAATGCAATGTTTATTCATAGAGCAGATTCCTTTGCTGAAGAAGGTAAGGATAGAGGTATTTTTCGAGAAGGTGTGATTTACCCTATAATTCAAGGATTTATCTTAAGATTTCCAATTGTATTTCTAGTGACACTTTTCGGTTCGGATGTTGTAAACAACATAATGAATTTTTTACCAGAATGGATAATGCATGGCTTAGAAGTTGCAGGTGGGTTATTACCAGCTCTTGGTTTTGCAATAGTAGTCTACACAATAGGGAAAAAATCTATTCTCCCATATTTTATAATTGGTTATTTTGCAGTAGTTTACTTAGGGCTAAATACAATGGCTACTGCAGTATTCGGTTTATGTATTGCGATTTTAGTAGTTAGTACGAAGAAAATGGAAAGTGAGGGAGCTTAATATGGAAAATAATGTTGTAGATAATGATAATGCGAAACGATTATCCCTTTCGAAAAAATCATTAAAAAAGACATACTTCTGGTGGATATTCACTGCTGAATTAAGTAATTCATATGAACGATTACAAGCACTTTCTTTCTGTGTCAGTATGCTACCTTCATTGCGAGAGCTATATAAGGATGATAAAGAGGAATATAAGGCTGCATTAAGACGACATTTGCAGTTTTTCAATTCCGAAGGGACTTTTGCCGGTCTGATTTTGGGGGTCATTTGTTCATTAGAAGAAGAGAGAGCAAGCGGTGCTGATCTTCCAGATGAAATGTTTTCTGGTTTAAAAACAGGACTTATGGGACCAATGGCAGGTATTGGGGATACGATAATCTGGGGCACACTGCGACCTATTATTTTTTCAATTGCCGTCACATTAGCACAATCCGGTAACATATTAGGTGGGATTTTCCCGTTTCTATTTCCTATTATAAGTCTGGCATTGGGTTATAACTTATTTAAATTTGGATATAAAGTTGGTAGGGACTCAATTCAGTCTTTATTAGGGTCAGGGATGATCAATAAAGTAATAACAGGATCGAGTATATTAGGTCTGATAATGATGGGAGCGTTATCTGCGAGTTACGTTAAATTATCTATTCCAATAAAGATTAAACTAGCAAATGCGGATCCAATTGTTATCCAAGAATTACTGGATCAAATATTACCTGGTATGCTTCCACTTGTAGTGATTGCAGGAATTTACTGGTACTTCAGTAAAAAAGGCCAAAGCTACAACTTAGTTATTGGAATTATTATCATTTTGTCTCTATTGGGTTCATTAATTGGGTTATTCTAAAAAAATGAATCTTAAGTGAGGTACAGATGATAAAAAAACAGATTTTTGTAAACAGTAATATTCAGTCTATAGTGCACTTGGTTTTAGGAAATTTTATTCTTTCATTAGGATCGGGACTTTTTATCGTACCTAATAACGTAATTACAGGAGGGGTAGCAGGAGTAGCAGTTTTGTTGAATCCATTCATAGATATTTCTGCAACAACAACCGTTTTATTGTTGAATATTTTCTTATTTACTATGGGTTTTGTTTTTCTAGGAAAAAATTTTGCGTTGAAAACTGCAATCAGTACTTCTCTATATCCTTTCTTCTTATCATTGGTCACCTCATATACTGGTGGAAACACTATTGTTTCGGATCCAATTATTGCATCCCTCTTTGGTGGGATTTTAACGGGCGTTGGAATAGGGATAGTCTTTCTTGTTGATGGCTCAACTGGTGGAATGGATACTATCCCTCTGGTTATTAATAAGTACTCTGGTTTTTCTATCTCTAAGCTAGTTTTTATTACGGATATGTTCACGATTGTCTTAGGTTTTTTAATATACGGAATTGAACAAACTTTAATAGGAACAATTTCTGTTTGGATTGGTTCTGTGATGATAAACAAGACAATGTTATTAGGAGCTACTTCTGCCAGACAAATTACTATAATCAGTAAGATGTACAAAGAAATAAATGAAGTGTTAGTAAATAATTTAGGGCGTGGTAGTACGATCTATAATGGTAAAGGCGGTTATTCAGAAGAGTGTACAGATATCATTATGATTGTAATACCAAACAAACAGTATATTACACTTCAAGAAATAGTCTATAGAATTGATCCTTCAGCATTTGTGGTAGTATCTGAAGTTCAAGAAGTAAACGGACTGGGATTTAGTTATGATGAATAAATTGATGTAATTGGAGGATAAAATGAAAAAACATATTCTAGTTTTAACTCATGGAGATTTTGGAGCGAGTTTACTTAACTCAGCTCAAATGATTATTGGAGATTTAGATGATGTATCATCTGTCTCATTGGTACCAGAAGACTCGGGCGATACCTTTTATGAAAAAGTAGAAAAGGAAATTTCAACAATTTCAAAAGACATTGTTTGTCTAGTTGATTTATTTGGAGGCAGTCCTTGTAATACTGCGCTGAGATTATCTCAGAATAGGAAGATCGATATTGTATGCGGACTCAACCTACCAATGTTTATTGAACTTTATAATCAAATTAGTATTTCTGAAGATTTTAACAGTGAGGGACTAATCTCTACTGCAAAAGATAATATTTTTGATGTTGTCAAAAAATTTTCAGCAAAAAATGGCTAAAGTCGAATATCTATGAAGAATGAGGGTAGTTGTATTGAATTTTAATATTGCGATTGTAAATTCGAGTAGTTTTGGAAAAATTTTTCCAGAACATATCGATGATTTAAAGAAAATTGGAAAAGTCAAACGATTTGAAGTAAATAGTGAAATTAGCGGCTTAGAGTTAGCAGAATTATTGAAAGGGTTTAACATAATTATTTCCAGTGTTACACCATTTTTTACAAAAGAGTTCTTCGATAATAAAGATGAGTTACTACTGATCTCAAGACACGGAATTGGCTACAATAACATTGATTTAAACGCAGCGAAAGAACACGAAACTGTAGTAACAATTATTCCAGCATTAGTTGAAAGAGATGCAGTAGCAGAGAATAATGTTTCGAATCTGTTAACAGTATTACGGCGAACTATGGAGGCAGGAACTGGAGTTAAAAACGACTGTTGGGAAGAAAGAGCATCGTTTGTGGGCAGAACACTTTTTAATAAGAAGGTAGGGGTTATTGGTGTAGGTAATACTGGTAGCTGCGTAGTAGAAATTTTGCGAAATGGATTTCGTTGTGAAGTACTTGCATATGATCCATATAAATCAAACTTATATATCGGATCTTATGGCGCAAAAAAAGTTGATCTCGAAGAATTACTGAGATCATCAGATATCATATGTCTCTGTGCCAATCTTACTGAAGAAAATTATCATATGATTGATGAAGCTTCGATAGAGAAAATGAAGAATGGAGTATATATATCAAATAGTGCTCGTGGGGCATTGGTTAAGGAAACTGCAATTATTCAGGGTATAAAGTCTGGTAAAATTGCAGGATTTGCTACAGACGTTCTAGAGGAAGAGCCTGGTAGAAATAATCATCCTTATCTTTCGTTTGATAATATCGTACTCACTCCTCATACTGCAGCTTATACAAAAGAGTGTTTAGAGGAGATGGGGAAAAAATGTGTGAAGGATGTCCAGGATATTTCAAAAAAAATATTACCTGAGCGTTCCGTTCAAGCATTGAGCAATTATTTGTGCTAGCACATCCATAGATATGTACAAAGTAATAGAATCAAAAAGGAGGATTTTTACATGAAATGGAGTTTTAGATGGTATGGACAAAGCGATACTATACCACTTAGCAATATTAAACAGATTCCAGCCATTGACGGTGTAATCGGCACTTTATTAGGTAAGATGCCTGGGGATGTTTGGCAAGTTCAAGAGATTCAGGATTTAAAGAATTCAATTGAAAATGAAGGACTTAAGTTATTAGGTATTGAAAGTGTGGCAATTCATGATTCAATTAAAGCAGGTTCTGAAGAGCGAGATTATTATATTGACAACTACATTCAAACTATTCGTAATTTAGGAAAATGTGGAATAGATTTAGTTTGCTACAGTTTTAAACCAATTTTTGGTTGGGCTAAAACTGACTTGAATTTTCAAAATGAAGATGGAAGTAATACACTTATGTACGATCAAGCTGTAGTAGAAAATATGCAGCCAAGTGAAATGTATACTTTGATTAATAGTCAATCAAAAGGTTTTAAGTTATCTGGTTGGGAAGAAGAAAGACTGAATAAGTTTACTAATCTCTTGAAACTTTATGAAGGAGTAACAGAAGAGAATCTTTTTGATAATCTGAAATATTTCCTTGAACGTATTATCCCTGTTTGTGAAGAGGCTGATGTCAGGATGGGAATCCATCCCGACGATCCACCTTGGGAACTTTTCGATTTCCCAAGAATTACCAGAAATCTAACTGACTTGCAAAGAATTATTGAGTGTGTTGATTCTCCATACAATGGAATCACTTTTTGCACGGGAGCCTTAGGCGCTGATCCGAAAAATGATTTGGTTGATATGATTCATAAAGTTGGACATCGTATTAATTTTGTTCATTTCAGAAATGTAGAATATTTAGGAAATAAAAAGTTTAAAGAAACGGCTCACCCAAGTACAGAAGGCTCATTAGACATGTATGATTTAATGAAAGCTTTAATTGAAGTAGGTTTTGATGGGGTTGTTAGACCGGACCATGGAAGAGCGGTGTGGGGAGAAATAGCACGCCCTGGTTATGGACTATACGATAGGGCCATGGGATTAACTTATATGCAAGGACTTAATGAAGCGATAATGAAAAATAAAAAAATGAAGAAGGATTAGTCATGTCTAACAATTCTATTTTAGATGAAATAAAAAATACAAAATTGTTACCCTTGTACACTGTTACCAATTTAGAATATCTTACTAAATTGGAAACTCTGTTATTAAAAAATGATGTTCGTTTAATCGAAATAACTTTTCGAAGTAGCTTAGCAATAGAAGCGATAAAAAACTTATCAAAATCAGGTAAATTACTTGTTGGTGCGGGAACTGTGAGGAAATTGTCAGAAGCTAAAGCAGCAATTGATAATGGTGCTAAATTTATTGTTTCTCCAGCAGTAATACCTGAAGTAATTAACTATTGTCAGAAAATGAATATTCCTGTATTCCCAGGAGTTGCAACGCCTTCAGATATTCAAGAAGCTGTTGAACTTGGTATCAAAACTGTCAAATTTTTTCCAGCAAATATTTATGGCGGACTTAATGCGATTGAAGCGTTAAGTGGTCCCTATTATGATGTCGAGTTCTTGCCCACTGGCGGAATTGATCAAACGAATTATCTAGATTATTTATCACATCCCAAGATTGTGGCCGTAGGGGGTTCCTTTATCATATCAGAAAGTATTATAAAAAAAGATAACGGTAAATCAGCAAATTCAACGCTATCAAAACTAATTAATGGTTTGTTGAAAGAGGATGTTTAAGAAAAGAATAATAAACGAAAGGACTACTTATTAATGAACGGACCAATTATTGATACAAAAAAGGGAAAAGTTCAGGGAATAAATGAAAATGGAGTGAATAAATTCTTAGGAATTCCATTTGCAATGCCGCCAGTAGGTGAAAGAAGATTTCTTCCTCCTTTTGAAAATGATTCATGGGAAGGGATTCTCGATACTACTAAATTTAAGGCAAGTCCGATGCAGTTGCCAGGAAGCTCTGAAGGTTCTATGTATCCTCCAGAAAAAAGAACTTCTCCCAGTGAGGATTGTTTATATTTAAATGTGTACACTCCAGAAAATTCACAAAAAAAGAACTTACCAGTAATGGTATGGTTGTACGGTGGACACTATATGAATGGTTCTTCAACTTCTGAAGGATGCGAGGGTAGTAATTTCGCGCGTAATCAAGATGTTGTAGTAGTAACATTCAATTATCGTGTTGGTATATTTGGGTTCATGGCACATCCAAAGTTGCATGAGAAATCAGAGAAGTGTACAAATGCTGGATTAGAAGACATGCTAGCGACATTGCGATGGATAAAAGCCAATATTGAGTTTTTTGGAGGAAATCCCGATAATGTTACTTTATTCGGTGTTTCTGCAGGTTCTTCTGCTATTAATGTGTTATTAACTTGCCCAGAAGCTAAGGGATTATTTCATGCAGCTATCACTCAGAGTGGGTCACCGTTCAATCATGATGAGTGGGATATCGATGAGTTGCAAGAACAGAAACGCTGTAAAAAATATTTGGACAGTGTAGGGATTGATGATGAAGATCTCTTTACGGCCACAGTAGATCAATTATTGAGTAAACCTGATGAATATGAAGCCTCAGAGTTTTGTCCATATGTTGATGGACGATTAATTCCAGATCGCTTGGAGCAATCCTTTTTGAAAGGAAACATTCATGATATTCCAATTATTCTTGGATGTACTGCAGATGAAGCTTTTATCTTACTTGGTGATCGCGAAATGGTTGAAAAAGAGAGATTTGAGCGTACTGTGACTACCAAATATCCTAATCATAAGAAATTTATCTATGAAAAATATGGAGCATACTTAAATGATTCACCTGCATATGCTCTTGGACGATTCAGATCTGACAACACAATTGCAAATATGAGATATTTTGCTTCTTGTTTAGTAGAGAATCGATTATCACCAACTTTCTATTACATTTTCCAAAGAGTGACTCCTGGTAAAGAACCCTATTATTTTGGTGCCTATCATGCTAGCGAAAACGCATATCATTTTCAAAATCTTAGTAGTAAATTTATAAATTATGGAGAAAGTGATGTTCGTGTTAGTAATACAATGGCTAAGTATTGGGCTAACTTTGCTAGAAATCATCACCCTAATACATCAGATCTTCCTGAATGGAAACAATTCGACCCGGACTCAAACATGATAATGTATATAGACGACCCCAGTGAATGTGTTCCTTTAAAAAGTAAATCGCTAACTATTGAATTACAAAAAATGCTTGAAGAGCGAACCGAGAAGAATAATCCGGGTCTAGGACTCAATCACTAGTAAAGAGTAAAAAATTCAATTTATATTTTATTATTTTCACTTTAATTTTTTTAACTAAATGGACATCTTGACTTCGAAAGTGGTTTTACAAATAACTACTTTTGAGGTCTAAGATGTCTTTTTTATTTATGATCTTGAATAGTTAAATATTTTGTATGATGGAATGCTGAACCTAAGCTATGATAAAATATTTACAAACAAAAAGGAATAGGGGATTACGGTGATTAATAAAAAAGTCAGAGTATATCAGACTCCTTTGGAAAGGGCTAACACATCATATGATACAGAGGTACATAAAGAAATTATTCATAAAGAGAAAAATTTTTACAATGTACTTTTTGATAATATACAAGTAGGAAAGGTAATAGAACGGCGTTTTCTAATAAAAAAAGATGATTGTCCTATAGCATTTATAAAATCTCTTATTCCGTGTATCCACTCAAATATTAAATCAAATGAATGTGTTAACCTAGAAAAAGAAGTAGATGATTTACTACAGGTTAAAATAGTTAAAAAGGAGTTTTCATTAACTTGGCCAACGAATGAAGAGGCGGAAATACTGCATATCATTGGTGATGGTCAAATAATAGTTGAGAAACAATACTTATTGAACCGCGAAAATAAAATAATCAGATATGAAGAAGAAAGTTCAAGTCCAGAGACATTCATTTTTGAGGAATAGTAGGTGATTGCATGGGAAAATTTTTATATCAAAAAGCTCGAGAAGAAATAATTTCTTTGATACAGGATGGAGATATTAAACCTAGTGAAAAAATAATGCCTGAGCGAGAGTTATCAGAATTACTTGGATACAATAGGATGACTATAAAAAAAGCAATCAACTCATTAGTTGCTGAGGGTGTTCTTATGAAAAAAAGGGGAGCGGGTACTTTTTTGTTAGGTACAGATAATTCCAATAAGTTTGATATCGGAGATGAGGCACCTATTTCTTTAAGTCAAGGCATAAAAGTAAAAGGTATGATTTCTTCTAGTTTCGTTGAATCCTTTAAGATTATCTATGATACTCCTGAATTGATGACTATTTTCGGTGATTATTTTGAGTTCTTTGAGTTGATTCGAGTAAGAGAGGCTGATAGTGAAGCAGTGTCAATACAAAAAGCATATTTTCCATTTAGATTATTTAAGGATGCACACCGTTATGATTTTAGTCAATTTTCTCTTTATGACTACATGGAATATAAAAATAAACGACCAATAATATTTAAAAAAAGGTTTTTCGCTCGGCGTGTTGAGAAAAATATGAATTTAGAAAAAATTGGTGCTCGTGCTGGTGAGTATGTCCTATGTATAGAGTACTTAGGTTACACAGAACAAAATGAGCTCGTTGAATATACACAATCATTTTTTGATTCCAACAAGGTAAACTTAGCTATAGAAATACCAAGATGATTGGTTCCTTAATTGGTTCCTAAAAGAGACCTATTTTGAAAATTGGTCTCTTTTTTATTGTTTTAAAGCGTTTTCCAACATATTATTAAGATAAAGAAAGATAGAAAAAAATAAAAACTGGAGGACAAAAATGGAGATAGTTTTAGCTAGTCATTCCAACTTATCCGTTGGAATGAAGGAAACCACTGAGTTTATCATGGGAAAACAAGATAATCTTCATGCAATTGCAGCGTATGTTGAAGAAGGGAAAAGTGTAGGTGATCAGTTAGAAGAATTGGTTTCTAGTCTCGCAACAAATGAGGTGATTTTTATAACCGATTTAAAGGGAGGTAGCGTAAATAGTGCAGTGAGTGAGTATATGATTGGAAAAGAGAAATATTTCCTGATTTCAGGAATGAATCTTGCTTTAGTATTAGAATTGTTATCAGTATCATTCAAGGAAAAAAGAGAAGAGGTGATAAAACAATTGGAAGAAATCGTCGTTAACTCGGCTAGTGGAACTGAAGTAATTGATGTAAATAATTTGGGAACCCAAATAGGTGAAGATTTTTAAACTTAGGAGGTTTTAAAAAAGATGATTAAAATGACAAGAATTGACTACAGATTATTACATGGACAAGTAGCTTTTGCATGGACAAAGAACCTATCAGCAAATGCAATACTGATCGCAAACGATGATGTTGTAAATGATTCGTTTAGAAAACAAACGTTAAACTTAGCAAAACCGAATGATACGAAGCTTATTTTTAAAAGTATAGAGGATTCAATTAAAGCAATAAAAAGTGGTGTTACAGATAAATATAGTGTGTTTATCGTAGTCGAAAATGTTCATGATGCTTATAGATTAACTAAAGCTGTCCCAGAGATTAATAAGGTCAATTTAGGTTTATCTGCTAAGAGAGAGAATACTGAAAACATTGCCAAAGCTGTTTATGTTACAGAAACTGAGATTAAGGAATTAAATGAATTAGTTGGTTCAGGAGTAGAAGTCTTAGTAAAACAAGCACCAAACGATGCGAATGTTGAATTTAGATCACTTTTGAAATAGAAAGAAGGAGATGAGTTCTATGGTTGTACAAACGATTGGAATATTTTTAATTGCCTTGATTGCAAATATGCAAGACTTTTTGGGAGCCTCATTTATTGGTAGACCCTTGGTTACAGGTCTTTTTGTAGGATTACTTTTTGGTGATGTAACGCAAGGATTGATCATGGGAGCTACTTTAGAATTAGCTTTCTTAGGTTTGATGGGGGTAGGTGCAACAGTTCCCCCAGATGAAATCATTGGAGGAATTTTAGCAACAGCACTTGTTCTAAAAAATGGATATGGCGTAGATGTAGCATTAACACTCGTTTTACCAATAGCCGCTTTAGGATTAGCAATCAAAAATATTTTATACGTTATCATTTTTCCAGCGATGACACATAAAGCGGATAAATTAGTTGAACAGGGGAAAATTAAACAAGCAGCAAATATGCATCTAATCGCATCATTTACCAGAATTATTATGATGACAACCGTAACCACAGTTGCATTTGTTATCGGTAGTAGTACTGTTGATATGATTTTAGATTTGATTCCACAAGCTTTTATTGATGGTATGAACATTGCTACTAATATTTTACCAGCGGTCGGATTTGCAATGTTAATTAATATGACTTTTTCAAAAAAAGTTGCACCCTTTTTCTTCTTGGGATTTGTTTGTTCAGCTTATCTACAATTGGATATGATTGCTACAGCAATTGTGGGAGCAATCTTTGCAGGAATTATGTATATTATCTTGGATACCATTGAAAAGAGCAAAGGACAAAATAACAACGGTGGAGAGGAGCAATACGATGACTTCTAAAAACTTAACTAAAAAAGATTTAATGGGAATTTTTTGGAGATCTATGCCGATGGAGGCCTCATTTAACTACGAACGTATGATGAGTTTAGCCTTCTCTTACTCAATGAGTGGAGTAATTCAAAAGCTTTATTCCGACGTTAATGATCAAAAAGCAGCAATGCAAAGACATTTAGAATTCTTTAATTGTACTTCTGCGACATCTCCATTTATTGCTGGTGTAGCTGCTTCAATGGAAGAGAGAAAAGCAAATGATCCTTCATTTGATGAAAGTTCAATTAATGCGATGAAAGCTGGTTTGATGGGACCGATTTCAGGTATAGGTGATTCAATTTTCTGGGGAAGCTTAAGAATTATCGCAAGTGGGATAGGTATTTCACTAGCAAAGCAAGGTAGTATTTTAGGTCCTATTCTATTTTTAATAGTGTTTAATGTCCCAAATGTATTGGTCAGATATTTTGGAACATTATGGGGATATAAAGCTGGAGTCACATTTATAGAAAAAATGTCTAGCGGTTTAATGGAAAATATTACGTATGCGATAAATATTCTCGGTAATACCGTTATTGGAGGTATGGTAGCGTCAATGGTAATCATTAACATCCCTGTAAAACTAACCAATGGGAAAGATGCTCAAACTATTCAAGGCTTACTAGATTCTATGATGCCTGCACTATTACCGTTACTGATTACTTTCTTGTTTTGCAGACTGTTAAAGAAAGACGTTAAAGTAATTTATATCTTACTAGCTATTTTAATTGTTAGTGTTCTAGGTGCTATTTTTGGATTTTTATCTGTATAAAAAGGAGAGTAAATTGATGTATTTCAAATCAGAAAATTTTGTGAACGATTACCAAAAGGTTGTAACCCAGTTTAATGATGTAGAAAAAATTGCTAGAAATTTGCAACAAAGAAATATTACAAAACTTTACCTAATAGGTTCTGGCGGAACATATACAAAGTTTGTTGATATGCGGCCAATGCTTTTTGAAAAAATTGATATTCCATTTTTAATTGTCAGCCCAGAAGAACTGTCTGAGTTATATTTTGATCAAATTGATGAAAATACATTGCTGATCGTGGGAACAAAGACTGGAGCTACTGAAGAACTAATTGATGTTTTGAAGAAAGCGAAAGAAAAAATTCCTGAAGTTATGATTTATGGATTTATTGGTGATGACGAGACAGAGTTAGATAAATTAAATATTTTAAGCTATCGTACTAGTTCTGTGGATACAGATGTACATTTAGTTCTTTTTGGTTGGTTCATTCTATGCTTTACAGAGAATGATGATATCATTTTATCTGAATACAAAAAGGAGTTAGAGTTAGTAGGAGAAAAGGTAGCTTCAGAAATTTCGAGAAATGAGGAAACCGCTATTAACTTAGTACAATCTTCAGATGCAAGCCGCATGCAAATGTGGGTTACATCTGGGCGATTATGGGGTGAAGCGTGTTGCTTTTGCAATTACATTTTGGAAGAAATTCAATGGATTCAGGCACAAGCTATCCATTCATCAGAATTCTTCCATGGTCCTTTCGAATTGATAAGTGATGACTTTCAGGTAAATGTGGTTTTGAATTCTAGAGAAACTCGAAATCAAGATCTTCGTGTAAAACAATTTATTGATCAACACTCAACTGCTTCAAATACAATTGATATGAAAAATTTCAACATCGAAGATTTTGCTGATGAGTTAATCAAATTTATTGAGCCATGGTTGCTAAATCATTATTATGACTTACTACTACGTATCTATGAACAAAAAACAGGAAAGTCAGCAAAAACTCGTCGATATTATCGTGTAATGGAATACTAATGGACGTTTATACCCTCTTTGAATTTCTATCGATTCATTTTCAAATCATCCATTTTCAAAACAAAAAGAAAAAATTTGTTAAATGGTTTAGTAGTGTATTTACAAATGATTCGATAACTCAAAAAAGTCCTAATTTTTTTTATCGAGATGAGTCAACAAAGACAATTGTTGTGAATATTACTACTCCAGAATGGAGCATATTTGGAGATCGTTTTCAGACACAAAAAAATAGAGAAAGATATTTGAAGAAGTTAGGGATAACAAAACTTATCTCAATGATTGCTTTCATTATTCTATTGTTCCTGACTACCAGAGCATTTAATCAAGGAAGTATTATTCTATCAATCATACTTCTTCTTTTATGTCTCTCTCTTTTTATTGCGGGTATTGGTATTCCGAAAAAGTATAGTTTTTCTTCACTTGCTACGGTCGCTAGCGCGATTACTTGTTTCTTGTCTGATGATCAGTGCTCCATATATTTCGTTGAAACGGAAAATCAGCTGTATTCTGATCTTCCTTCGTTTATTAAAACTGAAACCATTTGGATATTTGACGATCTTTATAATGGAGACATTTTAACTTGTAAGTCCAAAAAAATAGACGATAGAACATGTAATTACTTGCAGAGCATAAAGAAAGATAATCAAGAGATATATTTAATAAATAAACAAAGAGATAAAACTACTGTTCCACCCAAAAAATTAATAAGTAGTTTTCGAGAAATAAATAATGAAATCACCAAATTTTGATAGAATGTTGTGATGTCTTATTCACATGATTTCAATTTTGGAACTTTTTTGAAAATCGGAAGGGATCATGTTAGGAGGAAGTAATGAAAAAAGGGATCGTTTTTGATTTTGATGGAACTTTAGTTGATAGTGAGAATTTAGTGTATGAGGCTATTCATGATTTCTTATATTATGAATTTGATTATGACTATACTCAGGAAGTCTATCAATTATCAATCGGGCAAGTAGAAGGAAATTTCATCAAGGATCTAGAAAAACGAGTTGGACGAAAGATCAATCAAACGCAATTAAATGAAGCAATAAAACAAGCACAACGTTTAGGCTATCGTAACTTACCTTTGCGACCAGGAATTGAGGATATTCTTTTAAAGTCTAGACAAAATGGCCTGAAATTAGCTATTGTTTCTAATTCTTGTATTGAAGAATTAAATTTCTTTTTCAATTATCATCTCGAAATTCGAAAAATATTTGATACAGTTATAACGATTGAGGATGTAAAAAAGGGGAAACCCGCACCAGATGGATATTTGGCCTGTATTTCAATGATGGGATTAACACCAGAAGAAGCAATTGCTATCGAAGACAGTCCAACAGGTGCGTCTGCTGCGCTTAATGCGGGACTACGAACAATTATATATCCCAATAAACTTACTGAAAAATTGAAATTTCCTTGTGAAGGAAGAATAATTGATGATATAAAAGAAATAACTACGAAGTTATTGTGTTTAAACTATTGAATGCTTTAGCTTGGTTTTATGTATCCTATCACTTATAGAATACGATTGGACTATATACTTCAATAGTTCGATCTTTTTTTTTTAATTACTGAAGTCGTTAATAGAACGGATTGGATTTGAGTCAATATCTTGGACAAATTTTAGTAGAGACGGCTATGCCATTTCCTCTCTTGACAGATCTTCAAACTCCTGTGGAGTTAGATAACCAATCGAACTATGG
>SKDY01000712.1_pt1 | contig 25298 bp, 23 predicted proteins | sample 4826591 | NCBI WGS metagenome assembly SKDY01 (sample SAMN11008823, study PRJNA524170) | human gut metagenome | biome: Human fecal sample; material: Feces; isolation source: fecal sample from pouch patient p10, p22 | host: Homo sapiens | place: Israel: Tel-Aviv | collected 2016-06-15 | reverse complement strand
GAATACCGCACCTTCTGCCACGAGATACCTTTCTCATTTCCCGTTTGTTTTACGCGAAAAACGCGCAATTTCAACGTTTTCCGACTTTACATTCTTTCAACATGACTCGACATAGCCAAGCTCAGCAGCATTACCGCCGAACTGGTGCCGAGGTTCAAGGATTCCGCTTTGCCATAGAGCGGTATAGACACGATCCTATCGGTTCGTTCCAAAACTTCCTTGGTCAATCCACGCGCCTCATTGCCAAACAACACCGCTTTGGCTCCGGCAAGCGTTTCCGGCGCGGCGATTACATCCGTCAGGGATTCCGGCTGTCGGGAATCCGTGCCATATACATCGGCCGCATACACTGCCAGCTCGTGAGTATCGCACCATGCAAAGAAGTCGTCTGTTCCCATGGCCAGAATCGGAAGGTGGAACAGTGATCCCGCAGTGGAGCGGATCACTTTCGGATTGAACACGTCCACGCAGTCGTCGACCAATACCACGGCGGAGCAGCCGGCCGCATCGGCGGAACGGATCACGGTTCCAGCGTTACCGGGATCGCGGACCTGCCAAAACGCGGCGACCATCGCATGTCCGTCGAAATCGTCTGGAACAGCGGATGAATCAAGGAAAGCCTGCATGTCTGCGACGGCAAGCACGCCTTGCGCGTCGGCGCTCATACGGTGCATCACCGCATGAGTGACCTTGTGCACATACACGCCGGATTGCATGGCCTTGCCCGCCATCTGCGCGACGACAGGTGTCGCAAACGAGGCATCGGGCTGTGCTGACTCGACCTCAACGTAAAGGTCCTCGACAATCCCAGGATGGTATGTCAGCAGCTCACGCACCGACTGCGGGCCTTCCACCATGAAACGGCCGGACCGTTTCCGCCCTTTTCGATCAGCAAGTTCGGACACGCGGTGGACGCGCTCCGACTTGGTGTTCGCAATGACTTCGGATTTTATAGGCATACGCGTTAGCCTAACACCATTGCCGCAACGAATGCCCCGTTCATGTCGTGTTTTTGATTCAGAAAACTTTCAGATTCATTCCAGCTTCAGTCGCAGCGGACCGGCCAGAGGGCGCAGTTCGGTCGCGATATACAGGGTCAGGCAAATGATTTCAACGACTCTGCCGGCTCGCAGGATTCCAATACCTATAACAATTTCTCGTATTCGCAGGAGCCCGGCAACGCACAGGACGATGCCCCGATCCAACCACAACAGGGCGGCAAATGTGTATTGTGGAACATCAACCATGACTTCCATGCCGACAAGGTGCATGCCCATCACCGGACCTTCCGGCGCTGGCAAAACCACTATGATTGCTGATTTCCGGGCTTGCCAATCCCACGGAGGGAAAGGCGTTGTGCAACGGCAGCGATTTGACGCAGCAGGATCGCCCCCCCTCACCTTGCCCCGTATGCGACATGTCATGAATTTGGCAGGTCGAGTACGGTGCTTTTGCACATCTATGAAAGATATGCACGGCTTGCGAGTGTTTCTTACCGCTTTCGATTGGTTTGCAAACATCGGTTCGTTACACTGATTATCTGATTATTGTCTGATTGCGGTTGGGCGTACGACATCATCCCATGAATGTTGGAGGTACAAGCATGAACGTCACGGTGTATTTAGGAGCTCACGAAGGCAACAACCCCGTATACAAGCAGGCCGTGGTGGAACTGGCCATATGGATTGCCGAGAACGGGCACCGTTTGGTGTATGGCGGTTCCGACGAGGGGCTGATGGCGGTCGTCGCCGACACGGTGCTTGAGCATGGCGGCGAGGTGACCGGCATCGAAGCGCAGATGTTCGTGGACAAGGGCGTCGCGCATAAGAATCTGACCCAGCTCGCCATCGTGCCGAACATCACCGAACGGCGCACGCGCATGATCGAGCTTGGCGACGCGTTCATCGCCTTCCCAGGCGGCACGGGAACGTTGGAGGAGATCAGCGAGGTCGTGTCGAAAGTCTGTCTTGACCAGTTGACGCAGCCTTGCATTTTCTATAATCTCAACGGTTTCTACGATGATATGAAGACGTTGCTGCAACGCATGATCGATGACGGTTTTTCCACACGGGAACGCCAGCATGGTATTTATTTCGCTTCGGATCTTACCGAGATAGAGCATATTATCGCCATGCACAAGGCATAGGCGGCTCAGTCAGGTCATTTTTATTCGACAGGTCTTTTTCAAAGAAAACGGGAACGCCCAAACGACCCTCATAGTCGGCCGGAATATCCTCCAACCGGCCCACGCACAACGCATCCACCAGATCAAACCGCCGCAGACCCGCCACCGTGCCAGTCGGTTTTCAAGACCGGTAGATTCGTATACCAGCGACAGTTGCCCAACCTGTCCCCACGTCCGTCATGCGTAAACAGCATCTCCCCCGTCGCATAACCGAACCGTATCCGCCCTGATACGAATAATGAGAGTATCGCATCCGTCTTCACCGCATGCACAGCGCCTAATACGAGAAACCGTTTCGCATGAGCCGCCGCCCGTGTTTCGTCAACATCACCCTCTTGAGACCAAGTTCGAAAATGGTCGGCACCATGAACATCTCGTTTGTCCTGCTGTACATTTTCCTCGGCGGCGTGTTCCTGTTCTCCGCCTATTCGCTCTGGAAGAAAGACAAAAATTACTACATGAGAATAATCCCTACGATATACCTTGCAGTGCAAAGGCAAGGTATATTTGTGGGGAACGAGTAATCAATATGCATGAACGGCGCATGTCGCCAAGGAGATGGTTTCGACATGGACAAGGATTTCCTTGCGATTTTTAATGCCATAAAGGCTGATGGGGCGAATGCAGACTACACCAAGCGCGGCATCGATCCGCTCTACTCCGTCGGGGCTGGCGCTCGCATCGTGGTCATCGGGCAGGCACCAGGCGCGGTGGCGGAAGAGACGCGCATCCCCTGGAACGACAAGTCAGGAGAGCGTCTGCGCGATTGGCTGGGTGTTTCTCGCGAGACGTTTTATGATCCTGAGCGGGTGGCGCTTCTCCCCATGGACTTTTATTTTCCGGGACATGGCAGGTCGGGCGATCTACCGCCGCGCAAGGGATTCGCCGAGCAGTGGCATCCTGCACTCTTGGCGCTCATGCCCAATGTTCGGCTCACTGTGCTTGTAGGCGCGTATGCCGTCCGCAGGTACCTGCATCTCAAGAATTCGGACAGCATTACAACCGTGGTGCGCGATTATGACGCCTATCTCGGCCGGGGATTCTTCCCTTTGGTGCATCCGTCGCCGCGCAACCAGCTATGGATGAGCAGGAATCCTTGGTTCGAGGCCGAGACCTTGCCTGTACTCAAGGCACAGGTCAACGCGGCGCTTGAACAGAGGTAAGTGGTTGCGGAATCATCTGTGACGATAACTTCCAGCCATACAAGGAAGTTCATTCATGCAGAGAAGGACGAGCCTCCCGTCTGCCGCGCGTGCTATTGGAAGGCGTGGCTCCGCGACCAGAACAGGATGCTCCTGGGGGCGCCGCTCGGGAGGAGAAGCAGATGCCGCGACGCCGAGGAGGCGAGAGCGTTCGCGAATGACTATGGCTATGACCTCGTCAGTCTTCTGGTGCCCGGCATGAACTGCGCCCCGATTGTTGGACGCTGTTTATTAGGATACAGGCTCAGACCACGGTGGACGCTCTCCGGAATTCCTCCGGGGTGTGTCCACCGAGTCGTGTCTGGCGTCGTTTGGTGTTCCAGTGGATGATGCATGATCGACGATGGCTTCTCCACGGGGGAACGCCAGCATGGTATCTATTTCGCTTCGAATCTTGCCGAGATAGAGCATATTATCGCCATGCACAAGGCATAGGCGGCTCAGTCAGGTCGTTTTTATTCGACAGGTCTTTTTCAAGAAAACGAGAACGCCCCGAACCATGACTGTCCATGGTTCGGGGCGTTCCAACGTCACTTAGACTCAGCGCATCCGATCAAAAATCAGATGTGGAAGTAGGAGCATCCCCTAGCGCGATGTCGGCGCAAAACGTTGGAATACCGCCATAAACGGCTTCATTTCGCCGTTTCCAAGGGTTTTTACATGACCTGTAAAAACTGCTATCACCAGCCATGTGCAGCTATTTCCGGCTAGGATAACTAGACCAATAACTAGACCTGCGGCCGGGTGCATAGCACTGGATCATGAGAAAAACCGATATGCGATATACGCTCACGTTCGTCGACTCCGCCGGCGAACTGCAACCAATCATACTGACCGGCGACGATGCCGCCGACCTAGCCTCCCAGCTCGCCCGCAGGGTGGCCCCCAGAAAAGGAAAGCGTCCGAAGGGCTCAGGCGGCATCAGGAAGACCGCGAAAGGCATCATGGCTTACAAGTCGGCCATGGATCCGCTGACGGGCAAGACGCACGTCGTCTCCGCGTATGGCCGCACCCAGACACTCGCCCTCACCAAGCTCGAGGAGAAGCTGGCCGAGTTCGACCGCACCCACCGCGTCGGCTACGTCAGACCACCCACCGTGTCCGAATGGATGGACCACTGGCTGACCGACGTGTGCAAACCCCGGCTCAAACCCCGCACCTGGGGCACGTACGCTTCGGTCAGCGCGAACAACATCGTCCCCTCCATCGGCGCGGTCAGGCTCGACGGGCTGAAACCCGCCCACTTCCGCCGCATGGAACGCTACGTCACGGTCGAACTGGGCAAAAGCTCCGGCACGGCGGGCAGCGCATGGCGCACCCTGCACAAGGCCCTGGAGGACGCCGTACTGGAAGGCGTCATCGAAAGGAACCCGGCGGTCAAAGGCACGGCCCCCCGCGTGGCGTTGAAGGAACGCGCGGCGTTGACGCCCGAACAGGCCGCCGACCTCATCGCCGCCGAAACGGACGAGACATGGCGGCTCATGTGGATGCTCGCGTTCATGACCGGCATGCGGCAGGGCGAACGATTGGGACTCACCGAAGACGAGCTGCGCCAGGATGGCGACCGGCTCGTCGTCCTGGTCGAATGGCAGGCCCAACACCTGACGAAACGCGAGGTCAAGGATCTGCCCAAGGGCGTCGAGTGCTCGCCGCTGGGCAACGGCATGTACAGGACGCGTCCGAAGACCGAGAAGGGACGGCGCGCCATACCATTGCCCGAGGCCCTCGCCGCCCAGCTGCTCGCCTACATTGAACGGCATGGCGTGAACGGCGACGGGCTGGTGTTCCACGACGACCGGGGACTGCCCCTGACCGGCTGCGTGGAACGCCGACGCTGGTACCGGGCGTTGGACCGCATCGGACTGGGCCACGACTACGTGCCCCATTCGGCCCGGCACACCACCGCGACCATCCTGAACCGGCTCGGACTGGACGACGTGACCCGCACCGCCATCATGGGCCACAGCAGGGTCAGCACGACGAACGAGATCTACACGCATGTCGAGCTCGACCGCCTCGTCGCCGCGACCGACGGCGTGGAGAAGGCCATCGAGGGCTAGGTAAAGGAAAAGCCCACGGCCTATCGACAAGGCTGTGGGCCGTGGGTGCGGGACGGCATGGGACTTTCACGATCTTCCGTCCCGTACCGGCCGACCGGGATGGCGCCGGATGCGTGCCTCCTTGAGCTCGTGGAGCCGGATCTCCTCCAGCATGCGTCGTTTCTCGGCCTCGACCTCGTCGCTGGTGATGCCGCTGTCGGCCATGAACCGCTCCGGCGTGTAACCCATCGGCCCATCTCCCTTCCGTACCGCTCCTACAACAATGACATGGCGGCAAGTGTCCGTACCCGCAATTCATGGTCGAGCGCGCTCTGCCAATCAGCTACGGGTTTCAGCTCAACCTCCACGCACCAGCGGATACACCCAATATATAGTATGTTTCCGCGAATGCGGAAACGCGACGGCCAAAGCTAGAATGTCCGGCATGGAGACTTTCGCAATGTTCAACCGCGCGACGGCGGATTGCCATGGCGTCGGCATCATCGTCAGCATCGACTACCACGGCGCCTCCTACGACCTGCAGACGCCGCGACTGCTCTGCAAGCACCTGACCGCCGCCCAGGTCCATCCCGTGCCCGAGGAGCTGACCCTGGCCCACCGGCTCGGCCCGGACGCCACGCCCGCGCGACGGTTCGTCGCCACGGCCGTGGACGACGGCGCGTTCCAACGCCTGTTCGAGGCGTACGAACCCGACTCCGACGCGCCGGACCATCTCCTCCACCGGCAGACGCGGTACGCGTTCGCCCAAGCCGCCGAGACCTTCGACTGGCCGGACATGGCCGACGCCATGGAGACGCTCCCCCGCGTCGCGTCCCTGTCGCCGTCCGCCACGCTCTACGACTGGGCCATGGATGTGATGTTGGCCGCATGCGACGACGCGGCGATGCCGGAACGGCCGCACGGCTTGGACGCGGAACGCGCACGCGCCGAGAGGCGGCTGAAGGCCATCATGCCGACCACATTCGCGGCGCTCTGCGAACGCGAGCGGTTGGCGGCGTTCGCGGACGTGTGCCGCCGGTGGGGGTTCTAGGCCAAGTCGTCGAGGCTCCGGCGGATGGACGCCACCACCGGGTCGGACAATGCGGTGCCGACGCCCGGCACGCTTCTCAACGATTCGATCCTGGCGAGCCGCATGCGCGCGTCGGCCGTCTCCACGGCGGACAACGGCCTGTGGAATCCGCGCTCCCATTGTCCGGCGAACATGTCCGGATCGGCGCCGTCGTACAGGACGCCTCCGTCGCGGTCGATCACGGTGAGCCTGTCGACCAACGGCGACGCGGCGACGGCGCGGACCGTGGCGGGCAGGTTCGCCACCGCGTTGTCATGCGCCTCCGCGGGCGTCCAACGCGCCGGCAGGCCCGCGGAACGGTCCCGGTAGTAGCGTTCCAGCATCGCCAGGCGCGACAGGACCGGCGGCACGGCCAGCACGACCGCGTGCGTGGACCGACCGGCATGTTTCGCGTTCGCGGCCTCGTCGAGCACCGTGGCCGCGTTCCTCCATGTGCCCTCCACGATGGCGGGGATACGGTCCGCGTCCACGTATTCCATGGTCATGCGTATCCACGCGGCCGACGCCTTCGCCGTCCGCTCTGGCATATTCAACGGCTCCTCGTCGCACAGACGGTCGTAGTCGGGATGGTACTGGCGCAGGTCGTCGCCGTTCACCGGCAGGAGCGGCCCGTCATGCAGGCCGGAGACGCGCACCAGGTGCGTGGCGCGCGTCTTGCCCGCGCCGGGCTGGCCGCCGACGAACACCGTGCACGGCTTATCCGACCTTTCCGCGGCGTCGACGACGGGGCGGATGTCGTCGCGCCAGATGCCCTCCACGTCGACCTTGAGGCTCCCGCCGACCGCATGCCATGGGGCGACGGCCTCCGCGCGGGCTCCGCGGGCCGCGTCATTGGAACGCTTCGCCGCAATCAGGGTCCTCCGGTCCGTCGGACCCACCTTGTCGCGGGCGGCCAGCAGCCCATGCCGGCCCGCCTCCGCCCGACGCTCCCCATCCCGGTCGCCCCGGGCCGCAGCCAGCCGGCGCTGGGCGAGCATCCTACCCGCGAGCATGGTCGTGGACTCGTAGAACACGTCGTACAGAACGCTGCCGGTCAGTTCCTCCAAACCCCATTCGATTCCGTCGTTCCCCATCGTTCCTCCTTACAGTCCGACATGCCCGCCGCGCGCGGCGCGGCCGCCGTCCTCGTCGTCGAAATCCGTGTATATGACCGGAACGCCCATGCCTATCCCCTTCCGTGTTTTCCATCGGGCATGACCGTGCCCCGTTCGACGAACGCGGCCACGTCGGCCGCCTTGTAGCGGATGTGCCGCCCCACGCGCACGTACGGCAGGCACATCCTCCTCGCCCGCCACTTGCGCAACGTCTCCGTCGACACGCCCAGTATACGTGCCACCTGCGTGGCCGTCATCAGTTCCGGTACCTCCATGCCGACGCCCATGCGTCCCGAAGCGGTATTGAGCGGTAACGACCACACCGAGGGTGCGTTTCCGGGCATGGCGGGAGTCAAGGTGGAAACCACGGCGGAAGGGAGGAGCCTCAATGCCCTATATCGACATCCACAGCGAACGCGTCCGGATACCATGCCATCCGCTCCGCTCCATGGAAAAGGCCCGTGCGGCAGTGGTGAACGCTGGGGCTTCTATGAGCCGACCCGCGATGATGGGGCGCGACCGTGATTGGCTGTGCGCGGGACGGGGAATCCTCCCTCGCCGCGAAGCCGGGCAAGCACCAGCTCCGCGGCGAGCAGCCTGCGCGCATTGTCCTCGTTCTGGGTCCGCGCGTACCGGCGGCGTGCGCGGGCGACCCTGCCTTTTGCCGCGATCTCATCGTCATGGTACGGGATCTCACCGGTGAGCAGCATTCGCGGATTGACATCAAGAATCTCCGCCAGTCGCAGGAATTGGGCGGCGGGCATGGTCTCGAGCCTGCGCGCGCCGTTCTCGTATTCACTGACGTGCGACTGTGTGGAGCCGATGGCCGCGGCCAATTCGGCCTGCGTCAGTCCGGCGACTTTCCGGTATCCCTTTAATCCCATGCGAATCATCCTACGCGGCGACGCATGTACGTGCATAGCAATGCTCGTACATGCGAAAGGACGCCGACATGGACATTGAACTGTCCGACCAGCAGCTGCTGGTCGACCGTACCACCGCCATGAGGATGCTGGGGCTCAAGGACCCGCGCACCATCGTCAGGCTCGCCCATTCCGGGCATATCACCGGCTTCGTCGCGTGCGGCCGGTGGTACTTCAACCGCGCTTCCATCGAGGCGTTCGCACGCGGCGAATAGACGACGTATATATAGGAGACGGATATGGCGAAGGCGTGGATACGCGACAGGTGGCTCAAATCGAAGGCCGTGGTGGACGGCGTGGAGACGGTGCCGACCGCGCGCATGCGCCGCCGGGTGGCCGCGAATCCGTCGACGGCCGACCTGCCGGACGCATTCAAGACGGCCGACTATGGGCGCGGCATGCGCTGGCAGGTCTGCTGGCGGGCCGACGGACGGCAGCATCGGGAGAGCTTCGCCGTGCGCGAGGCCGCCGAGGAGCGGGCCGCGGAGCTCAACGACGACCTGCGTTCGGGACGGTATGTCGACCCACGTGGCGGCCGGCGTGTGCTGGACGATCTGCTGGAGCCTTGGCTGGCCGACCATACGGGCGTGCGCCCATCCACCATCGACAACTACCGCCGCCACTACGAAAGCATGGTGCGTCCGCGCTTCGGCTCTACTTGCATCGGGGATATCGACGAGCGGGCGGTCAAGGCCTGGGTGCGCGACCTGGATTCCGGGGCCATTCGCACGCAGCGTGGAGAGCCGTTCACGAAGGGTGCGATACGGACGGCCGTAAGCAAGATCCTCGGCTCCATGCTCCGGTTCGCGGTGCGCCGCAAATGGATTCCGGCTGACCCGACCAGGGGTGTTCGGCTCCCTCGGATCCCCGCGCAGAGGGTGGACCCGTTCACGTTGGAGGAGGTGCGCGCCATCGCGGACGCGGCGGGACGGCTGAAGACTCCGACGGGCAGGCCATGCGGCCGCCCCATGGATCGTCTGCTGGTCCTGTTCCTCGCATCGACGGGCATGCGGCCGGGCGAGATGGCCGCATTGGATGTGCGCGACCTGGACTTCACGCACGATATGATGAGCGTGTCGAAGACGATGACGAAGGCCGAGGCGGGCCATTACCGGTATGTGCAGGGCGATACGAAGACCGTCAAGGGGCGTCGGCGTCTGCCGATTCCGTCTTTCCTGCGCGGCGGATTGGAGGCCCTGTGCGAGGGTCGCGACGGCGGTGAACCGTTGTTCACGTCGCCGCGCGGGGAACGCATCATCTACCAGCAATGGCGGCTGCGCGTGTTCAAACGCGCCGTGGCCGCCGCAGGCATCAGGGGCGATGGGCGCAGGCTGACCCTGTATTCGCTGCGGCACACGTTCGCGTCGGTCGCCATCATGAACGGCGCGGATGTGAAGACGCTTCAGGATCTGATGGGCCATGAGGACGCGACGGTCACGCTGAACACGTATGCGGCCGTTTTCGCCGACCGGCGGGATGCGGTGTCGGACGCGGTGTCGGATGCGTTCTCCCGTGGATTGTCCTGACCCGGGCGTGTCGCGGCGGTTCCGGTGTCCGGGAATGTTACCCCAGTGTTACCCCGCGCCCGCGGGGCTGTTCTTCAAAGTGCCGGAAACGGCGGTATTCCAACATTTTCGTACGTCTCGAAAACAATGTCCCCGTTTCCTCCCGACGGAGGTTGCGATGCATGGTTATGCATGGCGATGCCGAACCGTGCATGGGGCGCGGAAACGGCGATTTTTCATCCCGATTACGGCTCCAATACCCCATAACCATGCGTTTCCATACATAATCGTGCGCATTATGGCCGACCACGGGACAACGGGCTGGAAAAGGCGCAAAAACCGGGGTAACTCCGGGGTAACATCGCAGAAGACCAAGCGGCAGTAAGGCTGAGGATGGGGTGGCTTGCTGTGGGCGTCATCGGCGGCGTATGGACGACCTGCAATCCGCGAGCGAATGTCGACGATTGCTGATACTAAGCGGGCCGCCATGGCGGCCCGCCGATATCATGGCGATTATATCATCACAGGGAACCAGCTTACGATCGACGGCGAACGTATTAGCGCGCCCATGACGACGACACGCCGAAGAAAGCCGTGGAAACTGTGATAATTCGGTGCACAACGTCATCACGAGGTCTGATTCCGTCCCTTGAAACAGGCATACTTATAAGCAGAACGTCCAGCCGTCCAGCCGCGCGTTCCGCGCCGGTCCCGCGTAAAAAGGAAGCCGTCGCCAGCATGAACGGCGTCGCCCGACGAGGGCGGAACATGCTAGTCCGAGTCCGGACGGACGATAATGGTCTGGTCAGGGAGCGTGCCCGCTATAATTTCACGAGAAGTCGTTCACGGGCGACAGAAAAGACCGTTTGACGCCGGCAAGCCCAAGGGCCCCGGCGTCGACTATTCTTCGGAAGGAAGTCATGGGCTTGCATCAGCGGGATGTATTCGACCCATCGGAAACGATTCGCACGATTCACGAGTGCGCGCCCATCTACAAGGAACGGTTGCTGAATAGGCATGTTCTTTTCATTCCGTCCGGTAGCGGGGAACCATTGGAGACGTTCTACGCGGCGGATAATTTCATGCATCTGTGCGGCGTGAACTATCAGGGCATGTCCGCGCAGGAGTTCTGGGAGAGGGCCCTTTCAAACAGGCTACCGTCGGATGGGATACGCCGTAACAACGACGGTGCGGCGGCAAAGAGACGTGTCCTGTCGACCCTTGTCAGAATCGACGCCAAGGCCATCATGATGGCAAGGAATCCGCGGCTGCCTGGAAACACGAAGGCCGACGCCATATGCGCCAACCTCCCATGTGTTCTCGGCTATATCCACAGAGGCGGGATTCTGCGACCGTGCACCGCCTTGGAGATGCCCTGTGAGAGGTTGGCAAACGCCAAGAACATCATCATGGTCGTGAAGACGGAGCCTGATTTGAAAACGTATTGCGAGGTGTCGAAACGACCGAAGAAAAGAGACGCCGCGAAGACCCAGGGGATCAGGAGATCACTGAATTTATATGAAGGCGGCTGTCGGATCGATTTTGATGCGATATTTGCCGATGATGCCGGATGACAAATGGAGAACAGTGCGGAAGATATACGTACTACTCCAATAAAACTGGTGAAATCGTGCGTAGGCTGTCACAGCTTTCCATGGGTTTTCTCGGGGACTTCATGTGAACGACGCGCAATCGTGACTGCTGTTTTTCCTGCCTGTTCCCATACGCGTGGCTCCCGTGTATCTCAACAGTCTGCCCGAGTCGGGCAGACGAAAAAGCGGGGGCATCCCCTTACCGGAGGTGTCCCCGCTTTTTCATGGGAGAGCCAAAATCCTCTGCGGGACTCATCCGTCGATAATCGGCGGAATCTCAACCAGAGCCCATGGGTCGGCTCTGAACCTAGCCGGTCGGTATCGCGACGGATGCCCTCCCCCGTCCCATCGGTATATGCGGAACGTCGGCGGGCGGGGTGGGGCGGCTTGCCGTCGGCGATGCACACAGAACGAAGTCCCCGGCCGGATGACCCACGTGGTCTACGGTCGACCGGCGGATTCCTTCGGCGTCGATCAGGAATGAAGGGGCCGCCGCATTCCGACGGCGGCCCCAATGGATCAGAGTCCCAGCTTCGCGCCTGTCCGCCGGATGCAGTCCTCGATCTCCTTGTCGGGCAGTCCCGACGTGGAGAACCGCTCGCGGATGCGGTCGAGGCCGTAATCGCGCTGGGCCTCGGACATGCCGCGCTCCTTCGACCGGTTCATCCAGCCCCACACTTGGTCCTTCATGGTGTCGTTGCGCGACCCCTCGGACACCGGAGCCATGTCCATATGCGGCACATACGCGCCATCGACGGGAGCGGACGGACGGTTCGGCCGCCGCTTGGGCCCCGCCTCCGCCTTCGGGCGCGCCAGCCGTCGAAGGAGGTCCAGCACGCCGCCGGGCAACGTATGGTCGCCTTTAATGGAGCCCTCATGAACCACCTGCCAGCTGCGGCCGTCGGGCATCGAACTGCCCGGCATGACGACGAAGCCACGCCCGCCGACACGCGTGTCGATGGGCACGCCGCCCTCGTAGGCGGGCAGGCCGGGCAACGGGTCGGACGCGCCCTTGTGGGCGATCTGCGGGATGTCGGCGCCGTCGGGGATGCGGTAGTACAGGTGGTAGCCGCCGGAGCCGGTGCGGACGACCATGGCCGGGTCTCCGATGCCGATGTCCAGCGCGCGCAGCACGCCGTAGCCGTCCGGCTTGCCTTCATCCTTGCCCTTCGGGATGTCCAGATCGAGCACCATGAAGCCGGGCGCGGGCGCGAAGCCGCGCATGGGCTCGTCTTGCTTGCAATGGTCGACGACGAAGCTGACCGGGGTCTTTAGCATCGGCTCCAACGCCACGGCCGGGGCCTTGGGCTCCGGACCCTGTCCGCGCAACGGAAACACGTTGCCCGTCCAGCACACCGCGCCGAGCTGCGTCTCCACGGCGCCGAAGTTGCGGTCGAGCGGCTTCAGCGCCGTCAGGTCGCCGGGGACGTCCGACTCCGGCTTGGATTCCGGATCGGGCTTCGCCGCCAGCGCCACGTCCCGTTCGCGGATCATGGCCTTGGCGAACTTGGCGAACCTCTTCGGGTCAGCGATGACGTAACTGCGGCATGTGGACGGCTCGTCCCCCGCAAGGCACAGCACGTCATACTTCGGCCTGCTGGTCAGGCCCATCATGCCCAGCTGGGCGGCCTTGTCGCGGTTGCCCTCCGGCACGGTGATGCAGCAGGATGGCAGGTACGCGTCCGGGTCGAAGCCGAGCTCCGGGTCGGGCGTGCCGATTCCAAGCATCCGGACCAGCGTCTCGGTGCCCCAGTCGTCCAGATCGTTGACCAGGCCCGGACGGGGGTTGACGCCCACCGGGTCCTCCAGCCATTCGATGCAGCCCGCCATGAACAGATCGACGATAAGGTCCTCGTACTTCAGCGCGTGCCACCAGTCATCGACCACGGCGCCCCGCTTGTCGAAGTTGACGTAGCGCCAGCGGCGGTCCTGGCTCGGATCGGACTCGATGGACGGCGCCCTGTTCGACGCCATCACCATGACCGCGATGGCGGCCACCTCGCGCCTGTTGAGTCCCAGCAGACGGAGGGGGACGCATTCACCCGTCGCCGCCTTCTTCACAAGCCCCTGATTGCCGAGACCGGGATCGTCGACCTCCGTGTCGATGGCGAGCAGGCGGTTCGTCAGCGGAAGGCTCGCCTGCTCGCAGGACGTGGAGCTGACCTTGCCGATGCCCGCGAAGTCGCCGAAGTTGAATGGGGAACCCAGATCGCCGTACAGGCGCAGCAACGCGTTCAGGAACTGGCCCTTGCCGTTGCCGCCGGTGCCCAGCAGGTCGTAGATGTACTGCAGGTGGTCACGCATGAGCGGCGCCGCGGCCACACGGCACAGCATGCGCGCGTCGTCCATGCTCGCGGTGACCGTGGTGGCCGCCTCGAGACCCCTGCGGACACGGTCGGGGGAGAACTCCTGGTCGTCGAGCGTCATCGCCCATGGGGCCTTGAACAGCGGGTCGTCGGGGCCGACCGCCCCGCCGGAGCGCAGCAGCGCGACGTTGGAGAAACGGACACCCAGCTGGAGACGCGGCAGGCCGGCGTTCTTGGAAAGCGTGGCCTTGATGGGCTCGTCGTAGCCCCTGCCCTTCTCGCCGGTCAGGGCAAGGATGTCCGAGGTTGGACGCCACTGGTCCGTCAGACGGACCCACAACCCGTCCTCCGCGTCCAACGCGAGCCTTTGGTCGCCGGTCAGGGCCAGTCGCAGGAGGTAGGCGGCCTGGGCCGCGCCCTCCAGTTTGGCGCCGAGCCGGCGGGTCGAGGCCGGAATGCGGACGAGACGTCCGTCGCAGCCGATGAAATCGTAATCCTCCGCCATGCTCGGGGCATTGGTCAGTCCCTTGATCATGCGGAGCATGGCGCACGTGGTGCCGGGGACGATGGCGAGGTCCTCGTCCGTTATCGGCGGCAGCGGGGCGAGATTGACCTCTGGTAGGACGTTCATCGAACGTGCCCTCCTTCATGTGAAGGAAAGGACTCCCCGCATATCCTGGACCCTCAGGACGCATAGGGAGGGAGGGATGGATCAAGCGCAAGTCCGTCTTCCGCCCCATGGCCGCGCCAACGACCATGGGGTTTCCTTTTAGCCTTGCCGGGATTCCAGGGTCACGCGGTCGAAGTCGTCGGCGTCGATTCTCACGGCGTGCGGGCTCAGCCTGTAGACCCCAATACCCATGCGGCGGCACATGGCCGGCAGATTGTCCGGCTTGACCCGCCAGACCTCCGCGCATTCGGCCGGTGTGTACATCCGCGGGAGATGGTCCATCGTCCACTGTCCTTTCTGTTGTTCTGTTGACATGAAGTCCCTATGCGTCCTGTGCACGGCGGATACGGGCGAAACGGGCGTCGGCCATAGCACAGGTACGGCCTGCGACGTCTTACGCATAAACTGCCGCCATCGCGTAAGAAAAGCCCGAAAAGACGTCTCCACCGCGATCTAACGCGTAAGAAGCGGCTTGTGCGTAAGAAGCGGCTTGTGCGTAAGACGCTTAGCCCTACTCCCATATGGGCTTTCGGCCCTTTCTTACGTATAACGGACAAATCGGATGGTCGTTTTCCTTTTTTCTTTTCCAATAGGTCCGTATGCGTAAGAAGCCTCCTGTCGGGCACTTGGAGGCCATCCCGGCCGGTCTGGGGCGCAAGGACGTAAGGGGGTACTGAACCCCATATCCCGGATTGGGATGTCGAAGCCCGATGAAGCGGGCCGAGGACGATGGAAAAGGAGCGCCGTCCGAAGCCAATGACGGGCTTCATGCGGATTGGCGACATCGCCATATCCGGGCGGACTTCATCGGCCCTCCGTCCCGCATGCGCCGTGACGCCTAGCCTCGGGCATGGGTAACAGCCAACTATCGGCCGCGAAAAAGGCCAAGAACGACGAATTCTACACGCGCATGACCGACATCGAGCACGAGCTCGTCCACTACAAGGATCACTTCAAGGGAAAGGTCGTCCTCTGCAATTGCGACGACCCGTTCGAGAGCAACTTCTTCAAATACTTCGCATTGAACTTCAACCACCTCGGATTGAAGCGCCTGATCGCCACCTGCTACTCGAGCTCCCCCATCGCCGGAGGCGAGTACCAGCCCTCCCTGTTCGACGATGACGTGGACGCCGCTACGGGACGCCACCGCAAGGCGTACAAGGCCGTCGTCAACGTCATCCGCGACACCACCGGCGATGGCGGCTTGGATATGGACGACATCAGGAACCTGTTGGATTTCGGCGAGAACGAACTGACGGAGCTGCACGGCGATGGGACCTACGGCGCGGGCGATTTCAGGTCCAAGGAATGCCTAGAGCTGCTGGACGAGGCGGACATCGTCGTGACCAATCCGCCGTTCTCGCTGTTCCGCGAATACGTGGCGACGCTCATGGAGCACGAGAAGAAGTTCGTGGTGCTGGGCAACATGAATGCCATCACCTACAAAGAGGTCTTCCCGCTACTACGCGACAACAAGATGTGGACCGGATTCAAGCATTTCGGCGGCGGCATGAACATGATTCAGCCCAAGGGATCGTTCGACTCCACAAAAACGAAATCGTACGAGGTGGACGAAAAGGGCAACATCATCAAAAACGTCATGGGCGTTATCTGGTACACCAACCTGGACATCAAAAAACGCCATGAGGACCTGCTCCTCTACCGCCGTTACGCCGACGACCCGTCGAAGTATCCGAAATACGATAACTACGACGCCATCGAGGTGTCCAAAGTCAAAGACATCCCTGAGGACTACTACGGCGTCATGGGCGTGCCCATCACGTTCATGGATTCCTACAATCCCGACCAGTTCGAGCTGGTGGGTTGCTCATATAACTACGGACGCCCCAAGGAATGGCCAGAGGATACGGATATGGCACCGACCGTTGGCGGCAAGAACCTCTACAAGCGCCTATTCATCCGCCGCCGCACCTGATACAATGGCTCCCAAGCTCTTGGCGGGGTCCATAACTCTCCCGCCGGGGGGCCGACGACCCTGACCGCATGCGCGGCTCTTCGCTCCGGAAGCGGATGCCACCGACGCGCACGTCCGGTCCGGCAAGTCGAAAACCCCCGGCGGATTTTCATCACTTCCTTCCGCCGGGGCCCGTTTTTATCCGACGGGGCATTCCGTCTTTCTCATATCCTCGATGATGCCCTTCACCGTCTGATACCGGTCGGCGGGGTTGGTGGCCGAGCATTTCTGGATGATGGAGCCCAGTCGCGATCCATCGGTGACAAGGTTCTCCTTGCCGGTGAGGATGTAGTTGAGGATGAAGCCGACCTCGTATATGTCGTTGATCGGGCCGAAGTCCCTGAACGACCCCAGGGCCGGATCTATTATGGAGCCTTTCATCGCGGAGCCCGTGCTCGTGAGATCCGAGGTCTTCTCCTTGGCGAGCCCGAAGTCGGAGACCTTGACCATGAACGCATCGCTGCCCCTATACGTATGGACGAGCACATTTCTGTAGCTGAGGTCGCGGTGGCACACGCCACGCTTGTGCAGGAAGTTCATCGCGTACAGGAACTGCATCGCCATCTTGTGGCGGGCCCAGAGGGACATCTTCTGGTTGTTGTGCGAGATGTAGTCCTTCAACGTGTGCTCGCAGTATTCCATTGTGTAGCTGTTGTCCGATTCGTTGTAGCGGTAGACCTTCAGGATGTAGGGGAAGTCGAACCGCTTCATGATGTCGAACTCCCTGTGGAACCTCTCGACCTCCTTGGGTTTCACGCCTTTCTTCAGTTTCTTGCGCGCGAATTGGATGCCGTAGTTCGGGTCGGTGAATTTATGCACGATTGCATAGGATCCCTCCCCGACGAATTGGAGAGGAACCTGGTTCGTTCCGGCAAGCATTATCCCGCTATCCTCCGTCTCGAACACCGTGTCGTAGTATTCGACCTCTATCGGCGTGAGCCCCTCCGGGATGGGACTCCCGAGAGTAGGTTGGAGCCATCCGCGGGAGCTGTCGATCACCTTTTGGTATTCGGGCTTGGTCTTGATTCGTATCCCGGCCTTGGAGGCGATCCTCAGCAAAGCGGAGTATGTCTCGTTCACCTCCATCAGGTCACGGCTGGGGTCGGCGTTGAAGTGGCCGCCCACGCCCTGCGGGGCCTTGGCGTTCATGAACTCGAAGGCGTCGTTGTACTGTTCGTGCAGCCATGCGAAGACGCGGCCGAGCCGCCGCTCCCCGTCATATAGCCCGAGGTATTTTCCATCGACCTGCTTCTCCGCGAACTGGCTCAGGTAATTGTCCAGTTGCCGCTGTGGTGGTAGAGACAATCCGGTCCTCCGATCGTAAGTGGAATCGCCCCCCATTGTAACCGTGCCCCGGGGGCGGACGAGCGTACCGAAACGTCCGGCCTACCGATGCCGGCCCCGGCGGAACTCTGTTACCTCCTGTTCCTCCGCCAAGGCTTTTCATGCCCGATCAGGAATCCACAACCCCATGGGCTCGTGAAACACCGGGACGCATAGCGGTACAATACGGGCGTTTCGCCCGTATTGCCAATAAGATAACGGTGGAGTGTGTTGTGACCAAAGGGAGTGCAGTGGTGAGTAGCCAGACCTCGCAAGCCGAAGTGCAGAGCCTTATCGATCGTGCCGTGAAGCTCGGCGATCCGAAGCTGGCCGCCGACATCAGGCAGTTCGCCTCGACCCGACAGTACGGACTTGTGTTCGAGCACAACCGGCCGGAACGCATGAGGCTGTACGGCAAGCCGGTCACGGCACGCGACGTCGTGCAGGTCCTGCCCCGACGCGGCACCGCCGAATCGGCGGAGAACCGCTTGCTGTGGCGCATCTCCGCACTGCATGACGGCAAGGCCGACCTGTACGCCTACGTGGCTCCCGACTACGCGGACAACGACGGGGAGCCGCGCACCGTCGACGTGTCCGACCTGGTCGCCGTGTCGGAATACGACCAGCCCATCTACGCGGGGCTCAGAGAGACCGGCCGTGTGGAGCACGGCGGAGACAAGCCCTACCAAGTCGTCATCAACGGCGAGAACTACCACGCGCTCGAGGCTCTGGCGTTCGCCTGCGCGGGCAAGGTCGACTGCATCTACATCGACCCGCCGTACAACACGGGCGCGAAGGATTGGAAGTACAACAACGACTACGTCGATGGTTCCGACCAGTATCGCCACTCGAAGTGGCTCGCGTTCATGGAACGCCGCCTGAAGCTCGCCAAGCGTCTGCTGAACCCCGCTGACAGCGTGCTCATCGTCACCATCGACGAGAAGGAATACACCCGTCTTGGATTACTCTTGGATAGCGTGTTTCCCGATGCCAATATTCAAATGGTGACCTCGGTTATAAGCAAGAAAGGGTCAAACCGAAGGAATGAATTTTCCCGCTGTGCCGAGTTTATTTATTATGTAATGCTTGGTGCAGCCGCGCCGATTTCCACTCCATCGGATATGAACGGAACGGGGAAAACGGCGACAACCGAGTTACCTGTTTGCTGGCAATATCTTAAACGAAGGGGATCGAGTTTGGGGGCATCCAGAAAAGGGCGTCCCGGACTGTTTTATCCCATCTTCATAAATCGATCGGACGGATCATTGCATTCCATCGGCAGCCCACTCCCGGGTGAAGTGGATCGTCATGATGTTATCTGTCCTTCGGGGACCTGGGCGGCATGGCCTTTGCGTCCCAATGGGGAGGAGGGCTGCTGGCAAGTTCAGCCTTCCAGGTTGCAGGAGCAGCTGGAAGAAGGCACTTGCTATCTTTCAGCAACAGATGAAAGCAAGGAAGCGGCTCAATTTCTATATTTAAAAGATAACGACCGCAAAAAAGTTTTAACAGGGCAGGTGTATATTCTCGGAAAGGAATCTAGCGGTAAATTAATTATTGCGCCGCAGGAGTCCTTGAACGAGGTACGTCCTAAAGATGTGTGGACCATGAATTCACACGATGCGACACATGGGACGAATATGATCAACTCGTTGTTAATCAATAGACGCTTTCCTTATCCCAAGTCCCTTTACGCAGTCGAAGATACCATCCGTTTCTTCGTAGCCGATAAGCCCGACGCACTCGTGGTCGACTTCTTTTCCGGTTCCGGCACTACGGCTCATGCCGTCATGCGTCTGAATCACCAGGACGGCGGCCGTCGCCGTTCCATTAGCGTGACCAACAATGAGGTGGGTGTGGAGGAGGCGAAGACCCTTATCAAGGCCGGTCACCGCCAAGGCGATTCTGAGTGGGAGGCGCGCGGCATCTGCGAGTACATCACCAAGCCCCGTATCACGGCAGCCATCACCGGAAGAACCCCCGATGGCGAGCCTGTCAAAGGTTCCTATTCCATTACGAAGGAGAGCTTCGAGTTGGACGAGGATGCGCAAGCCATTAGCAAGAAAACGGGCAAGCCGATTAAGAGAAACTACTACGTCAAGAAGCAAGTACCAGATCCGTCGGTGCGTGACCAGTTTCCCATGGCCGACGGCTTCGAGGAGAACGCCGTCTTCTATGACCTGACCTACCAGGACCCCACGGCCGTCAGGCTCGGCATGGCGTTCCGCGAGGTGGCGCCGCTGCTATGGCTCAGGGCCGGTGCGCGGGGGCGTTGCATCGAGGAGGAGAAACCGGACTGGGACATCGCTGACACGTACGCGGTCCTGTTCGACCCGTCTCGCGCCAACGCGTTCGTCTCCGAACTGGCGAAGGCGCCCCATGTCGGGCTGGTGTACGTCGTGACCGACGACGAGCGCCGTTTCGCGTCGGTGTCGGCCATGCTCGGCGGGCTGCCCGCCGTGCGCCTGTACGCCGACTACCTGCGTTCGTTCCGCATCAGCGCCGAAGGCGCCAACAACTGAAGGAGGAATGCCCATGAGGACCGTTCTGAAGGACTTCCAATCCGCCGCCGTGGAGAAGCTATCGAGGTCGCTGCGCCGCATGACGCGCGACTACTGGGACGACGACCGCCTGTCGGCCACATGTCTGGCCGCGCCGACAGGCGCCGGCAAGACGGTCATGAGCGCCGCCGCCATCGAGGCGCTGTTCTTCGGCGACGACGCGTTGGCGTTGGACCCCGACCCGCACGCCGTGGTGCTGTGGCTGTCCGAGTCACCCGCGTTGAACGAGCAGACCCGCAACCGCATCATGCAGGTGTCGGACAAGCTGTCGGCCGACTTCACCGATTACAGCATGCTGCACGTCATCGGCTCCGACTTCGCGGAAGAACGCCTGCGGCCGCGCAACGTGTACTTCCTGTCGAAGAACATGCTATCGAGGAACGGCATCCTTACCCGTGGCACCGAGGCCACTTCGGGGCGCACGTTCTGGGACGTGCTGGACACCACCATCCGCGACCCGGAACGCAACCTGTACCTGTTCATCGACGAGGCGCACCGCGGCCTGGGGCCGGAGGCCTCCGCCTCGTCCGACACGGCCACCATCTACGCGAACCTCATCGACGGATTCGAGGGGCGCGCCGCCATGCCCGTCGTGGTGGGCGTGTCGGCCACGCCGCAGCGCTTCGTGGCGGCCATGCAGGAGCGCACCGACCGCGATTGCATGTCCCCTGTCAGGGTCGACCCCAAGGACGTGCAGGAGTCGGGACTGCTGAAGGACACCATCGAGCTGTACGTGCCCGACACCGACACGGCCGTGGAGCACCAGTACCTGACCCTCGCCTGCCGTCGCTACAACGAGGCCTGCGAACGCTGGGCCGCGTACTGCAACGACAACGGCGAGCCGCCGGTGTCGCCGTTGCTTCTCGTCCAGACGGCCGACCACATCTCCGACGGGGTGCTGGCCGGTCTGTGCGACCAGATCTCATCCTTGGTGCCGAACCTCGAGCCTACCCTTGCGTTCGGGACCAGCTTCGCCAACGTGTTCGGCGAGCACGGGAACATCCGCGCCGGGCGCTACGACATCCCCTACATCCGGCCCGAGAACGTCCAGGGCGCGCGCCGCACCCGCGTGCTGTTCGCCAAGGAGGCCGTGTCGAACGGTTGGGACTGCCCCCGTGCCGAGGTGCTGTTCTCGCAGCGCACGCGCAAGGACCCGACGTACATCACCCAGCTCATCGGGCGCATGGTCCGCACGCCGCTCGCCCATCGGACCGACGACGGCATCCTCGACTCGGTGGCCTGCTACCTGCCGAACTTCAACCCGCAGACCACGCATGAGATCGTCGACTTCCTGACCGGAAACGGCAAGGAGCCCGAAGCGGCCGTTGCCGGCAAAAACGGCGTCCTCGAGAACCCGCAGGACGTCTCCCCCGCCGTGCCCCGCGGCCGCGATGACTACGAGAGGCAGATGGCCGAATGGAGCGAGGCGGCACGCGCCGCCTCGCCGGCGCCGTTGCCCGGCCTCGACGACCTGTCGGAAACCGAAGACGCCCCGGCGGACACCCCGGAACCCGAACCGAGCCCGGCAGCCGGATCGGAACCCACGATCACACCGGAACCGGCTCCGAAACCCGAACCGGGCCCCGTCAACCCCCTGTACCGGCCCCAGGCCGCGCCAAGGCCCACGTCAAAGCCCGAACCGTTGACCAAACGAGACTCGTCTTTCACGCCGGCCGAATGGGAGGGCATCAGGGCCGCCTACGACTCCATCCCGGTCAGGAGGAACCCGAAGAAGGCCCGCAACGAGTTCAGGTCCCTGCTTGACGCGGCCACGCTGATGGATACCACGGAACTACTTCAAACCGCCGAGCACGATGTGGACGAACGGTTCTGCCATGAGGTCGAAGGCGCCATCGCGGCCGAGCGCGAGGCGTACGACGCCAAACGCGCGGAAGTCGAGAACACCCCCATGGTCAAGATCATCCTCGACCGCCGTAGGAATCTGGAAGATCAGGAGAAGGGCGTCGCCCCGATCGACGACGACGGCATCGAGAAGGCCGCCGCGCCAGCCCGCAAGGAGTTCAGCGGCGACGAGCTGCCCAACGCCTACCAGCGGTTCTGCCTCGCCCACGGCGCCGACATCGACGAGGCGAACCTACGGCTCGCCACAATCGTGCGCACATCCGAGATCATGGATCGTCTGCGCAAGTGGGCCGCGGAATACCGCGGCGACCTGTTCGACGTGACGGCTCAAGGAGCCAGGATACAACTGACCGCCGCGCAGAGGGAGGAGTACGAGCAACTGGAGCGCGAGTCGGCCGGGCACAGGCTCACGCACCTGGCATGGCCCACGGCCACGAAGGTCGCCGGTGTCGGCGAGGCGTGGCCGAAGCACATCGTGCAACGCGGCGACGGCCTGTACCCGCTGAGGCTGAACGAGGCGGAACGCCATGTCCTCGAGACCGAGCTCGCCCGCCCGTACACCGTCGCGTTCTACCGCAACCCCGGCAACAACTCGACGTACAGCTTCTCCATCCCGTACAACGCGTCCAACGGCAGGCAGGCCCTGCGGCCGGACTTCATCTTCTTCGTCCGCGACGCCGACGGCGCGATCCGCCCGTCGACCGTCGACCCGCACGGCGACTTCCTCGCCGACACCCTCGGCAAGCTCCGCGGCTACGTGGAGTACCTGAGGGAGTATCCGGACGCGTTCAAGTCGGCCGTCATGGTCGGTTGCCCTGCTAACGGCGACTACCGCACCCTCGACCTGCTCGATCCAAGGGTCCAGGATGCCATCGACGGTTGGTCCGAGGTGGACACGAGGGGCCTGTTCTCCGGGCCGTTGAGTCGCCCGTACATGTGATACCCGCTCTGTCGGCGAACGACAAGCGCCCGCACCCCGCCTTTCGGCCCAGATGCGGGCGCTTGCATATCCGCACGGCGCATAGCCACGGGCCTGCCAACCGGCAAGGAAGGGCGGCCGCCATGGACCCGATCATCATCCGTTACCTCGTCTATGGGCTCGTAGCCACGGCCATCGTCTCCGCGGCCGTGTGCGCGCCCCAACTCAACCGGGCGAGGGACGAGATCGCCTTCGTCAAGGGCTACACACACGCGCTCGAGGTCCACGGCTCGACGCCCGTTCCGACGACAGGACGGTCTGGGACGGGTTCAAGGGCCGGCACGGCATGTTCCACGCCCGCACCTGGGAGGCGGGATACCGCAAGGCGCTGAGAAACCACGGCTATGGCTGGTCGGAACGTGACAGCCAGGAGGTCTGGCACAACCCATACGTCGCCACCGACCGCGACACCGCCATCCGGAACGCCGCCGACACGAATGCCATGGCGATACAGAACGCCGCGAACACCTTGCGGAGATAACGCAATAGCCCGCGCACATGCAAGAGCGCCCCGGGGCCGTTCCCATCGACCCCGGGGCGCTCTTGCGTGTCCATCCCTCAGCTCCGCCGCCCCCGGCCTGAACGCGTCCGCTGTGTGGCGGCACGTCCGTTCCCGGTCGCGCCGCGCGGTGGACGCGGTCCGGAACGACCCGCGACGCATAGTCGCATGGCATGACAGATTCGAGAAAACCATCCGAAACCGAACCCAAGGAGAAGCCCTACGTGCCCATCGAGCACCGCCCGCTATTGGGCGTGCCCGAGGCAGCCGCCCTGACCGGGCTGGACGAGAAGGTCGTCCGCCAAGCCATACGCCAAGGCGAGCTCATCGCCTGCTACGCCGGCTCGTCGACCAAACGCATCCGTCGGCGCGACCTCGACGACTGGATCTCATCCCTGCCCGAACGGCCCCAATAGACGGCGGCCGGATACGGAAACGACCCCCACATGGCTCCTTCGAGTCGTGCGGGGGTCGTGTCTTTTCCGGAATACAACTAGACCATAACTAGACCTGAGCTATACTGGCAGGGTAAAAACCCAGTCGGCAGTAGGGCTCAGGGGTTCCGACTATCAGATGTGGAAGTATAGCTCGTACTCCAGCGGGGTCGGAGCCAGACGAGCCTGGTCGATTTCGCCGCGCTTGATGCCGATCCAGGTTTCGATCAGGTCATCGGTGAAGACGTCGCCTGCGGTGAGGAAGTCGTGATCTTCCTCAAGGGCGTCCATGGCCTCGGCCAGGGAGCTCGGAACCTGCTTGATGCCTGCATGCTCTTCCGGCGGCAGCTCGTACAGATCCTTGTCGACCGGCTCCGGCGGTTCGATGTGGTTCAGGATGCCGTCCAGGCCTGCCATCAACTGTGCGGAGAAGGCGAGGAACGGGTTGCAGGACGGATCCGGAGCGCGGAACTCGATGCGCTTTGCAGCCGGGGAGGTGCCGGCCAGCGGAATACGGATGGCGGCGGAACGGTTGCGTGCGGAGTACACCAGATTGACCGGCGCTTCGAAGCCCGGAACCAGACGGTGGTAGGAGTTCAGAGACGGGTTGGTGAAGGCAAGCACGGAGGAGGAGTGCTTAATCAGGCCGCCGATGTACCAGCGGGCGAGGTCGGACAGGCCACCGTAGTTCTTCTCATCGTAGAACAGCGGCTTGCCATCCTTCCACAGGGACTGGTGGCAGTGCATGCCAGTACCGTTGTCGCCTGCGATCGGCTTCGGCATGAAGGTTGCGGCCTTGCCTGCCAGAGCGGCGGTCTCGTGAACGACGTACTTGTACTTCATCAGGTCATCGCCTGCGTGCTGCAGGGAGTTGAAGCGGTAGTTGATCTCCTGCTGGCCAGCGCCGGCGACCTCATGATGGGAACGCTCGAGGATCAGGCCGACCTTCTGCAGGTTGGCGACCATGTCGTCGCGCAGATCCTGGGTGTGGTCAATCGGCGGGACCGGGAAGTAGCCGCGCTTGACGCGGTTCTTGAATGCGCTGTTCCGGGAGCCGTCGT
>SKDY01000706.1_pt1 | contig 25477 bp, 23 predicted proteins | sample 4826591 | NCBI WGS metagenome assembly SKDY01 (sample SAMN11008823, study PRJNA524170) | human gut metagenome | biome: Human fecal sample; material: Feces; isolation source: fecal sample from pouch patient p10, p22 | host: Homo sapiens | place: Israel: Tel-Aviv | collected 2016-06-15 | reverse complement strand
TTTGAATTCTTTTGAATAGGTTCTTCGTTGACGTCTTGACATGAAAAATCCTCCCGTGTGTTTTTTATTATTCTACACACCTTATTTTTTCTGTCTAGTCTAGTGTAGCCGATTCAAGATGTAGTTTATCTAAAAAATATGACTTACAGTTCTCGTCCGGTGCAAATAGGAGTATCTACTTCTATAAAGAATTATAATCCATCATATTTTTAGAGGTTTTCATTTTGGAACAAAACAACTATTCTTAATGAGCAATAGTGAGTCCAACGGCCTAATACTAAATAATGTAAATCCGAACTCCTTTAAGCATAGCTATAGACACAAGATAGACAGTCCTAGTTTTATCAAATCAAATAATGTACCCTTTTCCAACTTTCATAGATTCTAAAGGCATCTGATAATTTTGTTAACGAGCAATACTTATGTTTGAAAATTTGCCCTTGAAACGACTACTCAATACTAAAGTTAAATGAGTAAGATAAACTCTACTACAGAATTTTTTTTAAACTGGATTAAACCTTAATTACAACAATAAAAGACTCATAGATTATTTTCATTTCAATAGTTTTTGCAAGATAACCATTGTAAGGGAAAATTTCTATGAGCCAGTACATTTATCTTGTCGTTCTTAGACGAAAAGAAATAACGAAATTGTACGAACATTTATACACGATTCAAGATATGCACGTCAACGATTAGCTGGGAAAAAGCTCGATAAGCTTTTAGGCTGATCGGTATTCTACAACTCTTTTACTCAAATATGAAAACTGTTTAGCCAATCTTGAACTTCAAGTGTTTTACTATCGGATTACCTCAAAATTTATTTGTAAATGAACTTTGATCTGATATTACTGAAAAGACAATGTTGTTTAGTGAATCAGGCTCTACTAGAATCAAATCTTAGGTATCTTGTGGCTAAGAGTAATCGGAACGATCCCCCCGAAGTTCCTTGATCTTTTATTAATTTTAGTGAAAAATGTCGCCAGTCTACCACGGATATTCTAAACCGGAAGGAAAATCTTTTATACTCTGCTAAAATATCCTTCCATTCTATTTACTGTTTTGTTGATTAGTAGTTGTTTTTAATGAGCTTGTATCAAGTGTCAACTTGACTGAGACTGTCGCTTTTTTGCCCCCTCGATAATAGGTAATTTTTACCGTATCGCCAACATTGTGTTTGTACAATTCCGATTGTAATTCAACACCAGTTGAAACTTCGGTGTTGTCAATTTTAGTAATCACATCATATTTCTTCAAACCAGCCTGGTCTCCAGGAGTTGAACTTTGTACATTAGAAACGACGACTCCTTGAGTAACAGAACTTGGAACTTTAACGATTTCACTTGCTTGTTTTGATGAAAGATCAGATAAATTAGCCATTGAAATACCTAAAGCTGGACGAATGACTTTCCCCTCTTTTTCAAGTTGGTTAATCACGTTCACCACATCATTACTTGAAATGGCAAAACCAATTCCCTCTACGCTAACATTCGATGCTGTCTGAACGATCTTACTTGAATTAATACCGATTACTTGCCCAGCTGCATTGATTAAGGGACCGCCAGAATTTCCGGGATTAATCGCCGCATCTGTTTGAATCGCATTAATATTAATCGTTTGCCCATCATCATTTTGGTTGACCACTTGCCTGTTCAATGAAGAAATGATACCTGATGTTACAGAATTTGCGTATTGCGAACCAAGTGGAGAACCTACTGTGATTGCGGGTTCGCCGACTTTTAGACTATCAGAATCACCAAACGTCGCAGCTTTAATATCTTTTACCTTGCTAGATTCAACTTTTAGTACTGCTAAGTCTGTATAAGAATCTGTCCCGACCAAAGTAGCCTTTACTCGAGTTCCATCTTTCAATAAGACTTCTAGACCATCTTGGCCCTTTATTACATGATTATTGGTAACAACATAAGCAGTATTGCCTTCAACTTTGTAAATCACTCCGGAACCTTCAGATGTCTCTTGTAAACTGCTGTCGTTTGACGATTCCGTCTCATTATTACTTTCATATACATCAGAAAGACCACTTTGTGATTGTTGCTTCTGCAAATTGATTACAGACACAACAGCATCTTGTACTTTATTTGCTGCATCCGTGATATTAGAATTAGAATTGACTTTCATGTTGCCGACTTTCGCATTGCTCTCACTAGGAGAACCGTTGGCATTTTGACTCTTAGGCGAAAGCCATGAACCGTTCGCTACATAAAAAATCCCAATCGTTAGGACAGCTCCTAGGATACCGCCCAGCAAGCTAATCCCAAAACGTTTTAAAAAAATTGGGGACTTTTTAGATTTTGTGAAAATGCTTTTTTTGGTCATATTTTCTCCACCTTTACTATTAGTATGATTGTATTGTACGTAGTAATTTTCGATAGGTATAATCTACTGCAGCAATGTGATTACTATTGTGAAATGGTGTAAAAAATATTGCTACTAGCTTTACCTTCTATTTTTCTAATAATTTAAATCCTCCTAAAAGATATTTTGTAATAAATACATAGTATCTTTCGAAACTATAACGAACCTATAATTTCGCAAGAAAATTAATTTAGAAAATCTATTTTTGATTTTTGAACAACCTATAAAAATGTTGTAATATTTGCGCTTAGCAGAAGTTGAACCACTAGAAATTAGTGTATTCTTTTAAAAAAGCGTTCACTCCTGCATTGGTGGTGTTAGTGGCAATTCTGAAAATAATAGTTTAAGATTCTGATTTATAATAATTGTTTTACTAACCGATAATCAATCAAGAAATTCCCTTAACTAAGTTACTCTGAATTAAAAAATGAAGACAGCGAACTTGTCAAAATTCACAAGTTCGCTGTCTTTCTTCATTCTATAAATTGTTAGACGAGTAATCCTATATGTTAAGTTATCATTCATTATGATGGTTTAATAATTTTCTCCTGATACAATGTCTCAAAAGTATTCACTGCACCACCATGTTCAACTATTTTTCCATCGATTACTTTATCAATATCTACTCCGAAAAATGAAAGTTTTTTATACGTTGGTTCGATTCCCAACCATTCTCCTTCATGCGTTCCTTCCATGATGAACTCCGAGATAACATAGTCGCCATCTTGGTATTGTTTAATTATTTTCATCGTATAATCAGGATAAGTTTTTTTAACATCAATCACGTGATCAATCATTCCGGTAATACCTACAGGAATATAAGTTTCAGCACTTTTTACTTTACAGTCTTTAGAAATAAATTCTGGAACTTCTTCAATTAAAGAATTCGAAACCACTTCTTCGTAAAAGTATTTTACTCTTTCTTTTTGATTCATTCGTAATTCCCCCTTAAATATTTTGACTAAAACCAAACTTTTTTAAAATTTCAGCAGTCATAAATGAACTTTGCACATTTCTGGTCATGCTTCAACACCTGTGTCCCGTCAAATCCTATTTCAATAGTTCGATATCGCTATTTTGTATAGTTGTGAAATGTGAGCTTAGTTTATTATCTGCCTCCACCATCGAATCATCAACAGATCTAAACGTAATTACAAATCATAGTAATTCCTTTATTAGCCCATGCTCCAGTTAATCCTATCTTTCCAGATTCCATTCTTCAAAAAATAAAGGAAACGAATAATTTGAAACAGAAGAGAAACTATGATCAGCACTGTTGAATAGAAATTAATCACCACTAGCTATCGAAAAAAAATTTCTGATTAATAGTTTGCCCTGATTAATTTGATAATAATATAGAGCGTTATTTTCATCAACCTCTCTAGGGACCAAAACAAATTCATTATAGTACATGGACACTGCATCGATAATTTTTGAACTAGTAATAACTGACAACATTTTTTAGGTAAACTGTCTGTTTTTCATGTTGATTTAGGTAAATTGATTTCTCACGAATAGTCATGAATAGAGCCCTTTTTTTATACTTTAAAGGATTTTACTATTCAAAAATGAATAATGCATTGATTTATTTAAACGCACTTTTTTTGACAGGAAAGTTCTGAAATGATTTTAAGTAATATCATCAGTATTGTTTATTATAAAACTAAGATCTCATCATAAGTTTGTGCAAGAACTTTTCTTAACAGTTGTCGACTGATTGTGTCTTTTTAATTATTTTTATCACGTGAAAAATTCAACAAACAACGAGTGTTCTTTACCCAAAATATCAATAAAGGAAATCAATTCTTTAAAGAGATGAGTTAATCAAACTCAACAAGCTTAAAAGTAAGATACATATGAAGGTGTTAACACAATACTATTTAAAAGCTACTATCTAAACAAAAGAATACATACAAAATTATTCACGACTCCTCAACAATTTAAGGAGAAGAAAATAAGTAATCTAAACGACTGCTACCTAAGCTGTAATAAGTTCTTGATTAGTAGAATACCATTACTTTTTTTTAAAAGTCAGTCCATTCTTCCTCAAAAGAGGATTGCTTTTTGTTCGGACTAGGCTTCTCCTTGCTATTCTTATGTTGATTATCATTTATTGTACATGCTGGTGGAACAGTTATAGCAAAAAAGATGTAAAGGATCACAGCCCATCTTAGAGATAAACTCAAATACATGGATACAATGAACAGTAAACGTAATATAAGGGGGTCCATATTAAAGTATTCTGAAATACCACCTAAAGTACCAGATAGCACGATATTTTTGTCAGATTTTTTCAAAGGTTTCATAGCATACTCCTTTCTCTTAGCTATTCATTATTGCTCACTGTTTTTTAAATACACTGTTCCAGTTGCTGTGAAAAGATCAAGTTGAGCAGTTCTATGTCCGATTCTTCTAAAATGGAAAAGTCTATTTCCTTTTTTACGTATTACATCGCAGTCAGGTAATTTGCTAAGAATTTTTCCAGTTCTGGTTACAATATTCCCTTCAAGTCCTATGCTTTTTGGTAAGGAAAAATTAATCTCGCCATTCAAATTAGATACCTTAGCTTTTCTCAACATTTGATGCTCCGTACTGACTTTTACATCACCATTTACAACAGAAACATCAAGATTTTTTGTCCTTGAGTCAGTAGTAATATTCCCTTTAACGACTTCGATAATTAAATCAGTAATATCACCATCCTTAACTTCTATGTCTCCATCAAAACCGTTGATTTCCAATAGATCATTTTCCATTCCAAATAAGTTTATTTTAGTGCGTTTGCTTTTAATTTTTACAGTTTTAGCTCGTAAATTTTCAACGTTTAAATCACTATTCTGAAGCGTAATTGCTATCTCATTGAATCGAATTTCAGGGAGATACACAGTTAATTCAGCGTAAATAATCATGCTTGGAATATGAAAAAGGAAGCGAGTCATGTCAATTTCTACATTAATTTTTTCACTTAATGAGTTTAAAGATTCTTCTTCGCTTAAACTACCATATTGTTTAACTTTCACATCAACTTTAACTGATGTTTCATCCCAAGTTTTTAAGTATATTTTTCCATTGCCCAACTTCAGATCAATATCATGCGGGATATAATCTTTATAAAGAAATTGGTGCTCATACGTTGTTGTCGCTACAGTAGGAATTATAATACTAATATCTTTCCATTCGAGAGCATCCTCTAAAGCTTCAGAAATAGATGCTATCGTCTGTTTAACGGAATCACTTATATTCTTAAACGTTGAAGACATCTTTTCACCTAATTGATTGGCAACAGCAAATGCTTTTTCTAAAGTATCTATCTTGCCAATCATTATAACGATTTCTTTTTTTATCTTTTCATCAAGATCAAAGATAACCTCGGCGTCTTTGGAATCATCTGAATCTTCATTCAAAGTTTTAACTAACTTCTCTTTTAAACAGATTAGATCATTAATTTCTGAAGCTAACTTGTTAATCTCCGCCGTTTTTTCGTCAATATCCTCCTTAAGCTCCGCATCTGAGATAGTATTATTTTCTGGATTCTCCTGCCATTTCCTAATAATCTCTAGAACATCACTACTATCGTCTTTCACGGGATTTTCTTCTTTCTTATTTTGTCCATTAGAAATTGATTCAAGTAAAACCAATCCCTCTTCTGGCGTTACGATATCATCCTTTATTAGGTTCATAATTCGTTCTTTTTTATTCATATACATTCCTCCTAAATTGAAAATTTACTCATATATATGAAGATTGCATCTATTCGCAAAATGACAATCTTTTTTCAATATTTAATTGGTAAAGTATGTAAGTTGATGAACTAGGTATCATAAATCAGCTGGAAATACTTGTTGGTAGATTTCTTTACCTAGTATTGAAACTATATAATAGTTTCCTTGAATGAACCTAAATTCTTCTAATCATTTTAGGTTGATGATCCTTCTTATTGATTCAAGAAAGCTTTGTTTTCTATGAAATTTCTCAACATATTCTCTAGAACTACTCTTTCGTATGCCAGTTCCTCGTTTTTTATCATTTGAGCATACCCTTGGAAAAACGACCAATACTCACTGAATAATTCATCAGCATCAATATTCAAATGGAAATCCGTTATAAACATTGTCAAAATATTATGGGTCCTTAACATACAATGTAAATCCGAACTAGCATTTAAGGAGAAACACTTTAGTTCTTGATTTGAATTCTTTTGACTAATTAAGAACTCCGCTAATCTTGGTTCTTTCATGATCCATGCAATCATTGCTTCCCCAAGAAACGTCATACACTGAAAACTATTTTGTGCGTCTATCAATTGCCAACATGTCTCTATATAGCTATCAAAATGCTTTGATATTAATAATAATGCGGAATCTAACAATTCTTCCTCGTTTTCAAAACATTGATCCATCTCTTTTTCTGAAACACTACTTAATTTAACTATCTCACTTACTTCGATATTTTGATATCCATGTTTCTGTATCTTTTTAATTGTATTTGTAATCAGTTTGCTTTTTGTATATTTGATTTTTTTCACTTAGAAAACCTCTTTTCGTAACACGTGCTAGCTTGTTTAACGTTTGAAATTTTTACCTTTGGGTATTTAATTGGCCTCTTAATTAATATGGTTATCTAAAATTGCTCTCCAACTTAGTTTCTAGTGCTAATATAGAAAACTTATCTATAATGAACCTATATTTTTTCAAAAAACTGTTTAATTTAAAATTTATGCCTCTTTAAGACATGGCTATTACATGCTAAAAGATTCCTTGCGAACCAGTCGTTAATATCGGAATCAAGTCAAAGGCAGGAGAGCTGATTGTCAGGAAGCCGGAAAAAGCTACAGGTGCAGGTATTCATGCCATAGCACTAGTGATCTAGTAACAGCAGTAGCCGCCAGCATTACGATTGAAATAAGGAACAACTAATGAAAACAATGGATACAATTGGCTTTTTGGAATTTAAACAGTATTGCAAAAGAAATCAAGGTCGTTGACTACATGCTAAAAGCCGCAGATTCAACCTTGACTATCACTCGAGCGAGTTATCCTGAAAAATGCTATTTTATGATCTGCGAACAATTAACAGTAATTGAACGTTTTATAGAAGTTGGTGTTTAATTGGGCGGTCTTGATGATATCGGGAAATTGTTAATTCCTTGGACTAATCCGGCAGTAATTCATGCCATCAATATATCCCAAGTTCCAGAAAAAGTTTATGTAGTGTTTTGGAATACTATCCAGCTACGGGTCCAATCATCGCCACTAATATTGCTATAAAATCAACTGTCGAGGATGGAACAAATGGTACACAAGATCAAGCGATGCTCATTAATAAAATCGTCTTATCCAATCCGCGCCCAGAACTGATCGACAGTTGGCTACAATAGTAAGAAAAACTCTGCGATAATCATTCGATGATTTTTTCGCAGAGTTTTATATTGTGTTCATCTAGCTTTGTAATCTTTTTTAACAGCGGGCAAATTTGCCTTATCTATATAAGCAGAACGACTTTTTCCCTTGTTATTTTTCCCGTTCCCCGTTAATTTCACTCGCTTTTTCAGTCCTTGATGGGATTTCATCTTAGGCATTGATTGACTGCTTTTTAAGATTAAATAGAATCGTCTGTCGACTCCGCAGCTTCTTTTTGAAACATTCATTAGATAAGCCAATAATCTTCCCTTTCGAAATTAGCTGCTTCAGTTCATTATTTGATAAGTTCAATTTTTCTTTCAAAATCGTGAAGAGTTTAATATCTAATGGATAATCCGATTGAATCGTTACAACGACTTCCTCATCTAATTCAAACAGATCACCAAACACCTCGTAGTCAATTGTTCGAATCACTACACCATTTTTCTTTAAGGTGGTTTTATCAGTTCCGTATTTTTTTGAAAGTCCGGAATCATTCTCTTGAAAGTGAGCCAACAAATCAGAGTCTAGCTTATTCGTATGAATCCTCGATAGAATGGTTGAATTCCAGCTAGTCTTACATTTTTTACAATTATAGATTAGCCAAACATCCAAATATTTACCTTGGGCATTGATCCGAAATCTTTCAGAACAGGAAAATTCAGTATCCTCATTGCATTTCTTACAATGCCGAATGATTGTGGGCGTCTTTAAGCAGGCCACTGTCCAAGTTACCTTTCGCACTTTACTCATCCTCTCTGGGCAAAATAATTATCGCCCAGTATAAGGTGGAATCACCATTTCCATACTCTCACTCCTTTTTCAAAAAAGATTCTCCTCTACATTAAAATTATCTGTTTTAGATAATCCTATTGTAGAAAAGAATCTTCTTGTCGACTTCTGAATTCTTGCTGTATTCAACCGGAATGCACATGTCCAACTTTACATAATCATTTTCCCAATCAATTTTACGATAAATCGTCAACTCATATTTTTCACACATCTGATGAGTATCGCTACATTTGAAATGATATTGAATCAAGCAAAGAAAATGGACTGTTTTCAAATTGCGCTAGGCGGAGGGAATCCTAACCAACATCCAGATTTTTGTGAATTATTAAAACTATCTAGAATTAACCATGGAATAGTCCCTTCTTATACAACAAGTGGTCGTGGTCTCACAAAAGACGTACTAGAAGCGACGTTAAACTATTGTGGATCAGTCGCAGTAAGTTACTACAGTGATACAGAAGTTGAAAATAGTATCAAAATATTAAATAGTGTTGGAATAAAGCCCAATATACATTTTTTTTTAGATTCAAAAAGTATAATAAAGCAATCAAACTCCTTAAAAATCCGCCTAGTTATTTTGAAGGAATAAAGGTAATTATTTTTTTGAACTATAAATCTATTCGAAGAGGAATAAAAAAATACTTAAATGTTCCTAATATCTTTGTTGAACCCTGTGAGTCAGCAAGGTTTTCAATGTATATTGATGAAAAAGCTATAGCATATCCCTGTTCTTTCATGATAGATAATTTTCAAGGTATCAAGGTAAATAACAATAACTTAGAAAATATTGGGCTTAATGCAGTAACTTTTTAAAAATATGAGGATGTTACTTAAAAAATCCGGAAATAGTTGCATAAAAGGATGTCCAATTCTACCTGAAATAGATTTTTGAGAGTGTGGGAGAGTGTAGTACAAACCGTGTAAGTAACCATCAATCCTAGGTAGGAGGTTACTTCACGGCTTATTTACATTCTCCTTAGATTTGTTCAAAAACCTTTTCTAAAACTTTTTAACTTCAATATTCTTGATGTCTTCTTAACTCAAAGATCATTTTCAATATGGATATAGATAACTATCCCAATCACTATTACAAAAATGAAGCCAAAGAACAAGAGTAACAAAAAGTAGACAGGAACTAGAATCAAATTCTTTGTTTTATGGATCCTTCTATAAAAGAACCTAGTCATGTATCCTGCAAACAGACCAACAAAAAGCATTTGATATGTCACAACTTGATTCCCTCCTTCAATCTTTCATTTTTGACCATTCTACCGTGCTGGAACTATTTTGTAAGCCTAAATTCCACGAGCGATGATCCATTTTTCTCCTGTCTTCTTTAGAACCAAATCGTAAGTAAACGGCAATACTGCTTTGGTATCTTGATCGAGATAAACAGCTACCACTTTTACTTTCACTCCATTATTTACTTTGAAATAATTGATCTGCTTAATTTCTGAAAAAACGTAGTCCTTGTGAATCTCTTTGATGTCTTTACTCGTCAGATAGTATTGCAGTTCAGTTTTCTTAGCAGTTGGATAGACTTTAAAGAATGTCATTAAGAACTCTTTGATCTCCTTTTTTGTTTCTTGATCGATATTCATATCATCTTGCATGGGTTCAGATTGTATATCCAATTTCTTAGGTAGTGACGTCATCGCTGGGGTTGAGACAATCACTAATTGATCATTTCCTCTTGTTTTGACCTTAACAGAAAATGCAGATTCAACCTGTCGCTTTTCTTTTGTTTTTACTTTGCTTTCCTCTATTTCTTGGATGATCGAATAGACCACAGAATAGTTGTTTTGGTTCAGTTGGTCCACTTTCCAAATCTTCATTTCCTTTACGATTGATGCAGTGGGAATATCTGAACGAATCATTTCTTGGTTCAGTTGCAAAAGATCATCTAACAAATAGTTCTTTAACTTAGAAGTTCGTTTTTCTAGAATCTCCTTTTTAGGCTCCCAAGAATAAAAGGTCTCAGCAAACTCTTCAACAAAACTTGAAATAAAATTTGTATCTACAATTTGAGTTTGGATGATTTTTTCTTCATGCACAGTATGACGATCGATCGCGGTGAAATTCTTAAAGAGTCCAAATGAGAGACTACCAATCAACAACAACCATAAAATAGTTGTTGTTCTCTTTCGTAAGCCAATACTCTTAATTTTTATTTTCTTTACTTTTTTCATGTATCTATTCCTTTCAATTTTTCTATTTAACACGACCAGCACCAATTAAATGTTCTTGCCAATATGATTCTTTTAAATCCGCATAACCGATAGGATCGCCTGCGTGATACATCCTGTTATTACCTACATAGATTCCAATGTGCGTAACGTAATCAGCAGTTGAATAAGTCGAATGAAAAAAGACTAAGTCTCCAGGTTTTGCCTCATCCAATGATAGATGTTGAGTCACACCATACTGGGCTTGGGCAGTACGAGGCAGATTGATACCTGCTTTAGCAAAACACCATTGAACGATTCCGCTGCAATCGAAAGATGTTTGCGGATTGCTGCCTCCAAAAACATATTTATTTCCCTGATATTTCAATGCTTCATCCATAATTTTCTGAACCATTTCGTCATCAAATTTTGCAGATACGGATAAGTATTGTTCCACCAATTTCACATAAAACTGATTTCCATACGCGTAACGCCATCCTCCATTGATTGGAATAGCAATCGGATTCGTATAAGTCACACGTTTACCACTAGCCTTATCCTTAGAAAAGCTTTCAGCGAGTTCATAAGAATACTTCTTTCCATGACCAGCAACATAATTAATAAAGCCGCCACCATAGTTATAGGATTGGATCGCTGTATTGATGTCACAACCATTCGACTTAATCCCTCTGACTAATTCAGAAAAATATTTGCATCCTTGTTTGATTGATTCTTCTGTGCTAAGAGAATTCGGCGGCAAGCCCAGACTCTCGGAACTTTGCATGACATCCTCAGCATTACCGCCGCTTTCTACTTGAATGATCGCTAGAATGATTTTCACCTGATCAGAAATTCCATACTCCTTACAGTATTTTTCAACTAACGATTGATGCTTTAACACTTCTGAGGAAAGATTCAATCCAATAATTTCATTGGTTTCAGATTTACTTTGTTCATCCTCGCTAAATAAGACAATTCCAAATAAAAGAAGAACGAAAAATGAAACTAGTCCGACAAGTGGTATTGTTATTTTTCCGACACGTTTCATTTTCTCTTGGCTCCTTTTCCGCTGATAATTGAGCGTTCTTCTTTTGTTTTATCGATACTTGAGCGTTTGGCATTTTTCAACAGTACTTCTCGGTTAATCGCTCTCCCTTTTTTCAATGGTTTCATTTCTCGTTTTAAATCGAGTCGATTATTTTGTTTGATCGTTGGCTTCTTCACTGGAATCTTTGTACCGTATTTACGTTGTTTGTTCCCTTTGGAGTGTATGTTTTCTTCTGATATTCTTTTAGGATGATCGACTTTAGGTGATTGTTTCTCTTGTAGCTCAACTGGTTTTCGTTTTGGTTTTTCTAAAGCACGAGTCGGTAAATTTCTACGCTGGGAAGTTTTTGTCTTCTCAAGAGAAGTGTCCTTCTGTTCCTTTGGAGATTTATTTTGTTTCTCTTTGTAATTTGATTGTTTGAATTTTCTGGTTGCCTCTTGTTTTGCTTTATTCTTTATTTGCTGAGAATTAGTGAGGTATTTTCCAATAGTAGTTTCTTTTTTCTTTGGTCTATCCTTCTCTTTGGGATTCTTGAATTTATCAGGTAATTTCTTATCTTTGGGCTGTTCTCTTTTTTTAGTTGAACCATTCTCGTTTGAATCAGTTTTCTTTTGCCTATTTTTCGTTTCAATTTTCTTTTTGCTTGTGTCATCTTTTCTAGTAGAACCGATCCCTTTCAACGCTAGCCCACCAATAGCAATTTTCCGAATCGCTCGTGTAGCTGATTGTTTTGGTCTTCGAATGACACGACTTCCTGTATTTTGTGAGTCCGTACTATTTAATGCCATCATTCCCATCAAGTCATTCAACTTAAAGTAAATCCCTGCAAATACAACGATTTGCATAAAGGCGACTATAAAGAACGGTTGATTTGCAGTCAGTCCATAAATCATCGCTGATAGCGAAAAAGCGATCGTGAGAACTAAAGTAATTCCAGCACGCATCATGATCACGTTAAAGAGACGCATGATTGTCGTTTTCATCAAATGATTGAAACTTGGAATCATTGATAAGAGAAAGCTAATCGGTAAGAAGATCGCAAAAACAATAAAAAGGACTTGAGAGAATATCATGATTCCGGTCAGAATAAAGACGAAAATCGATATCAAGATATTGAAGATAAAAATGAAGAACGTGATTCCTAATCGACTAACTGTTTTAGTGATCGTCATATTGTCGTTATTCTTTTTATTGATTTCATCTTTGACTATCTCTATTCGATCCTTACCTTTGTTAGCGAAGGGGCTGGTGGATTCTAAAGATTTCACTCGTTCTTTGCCAACTTTTTTAGTATCTGATTCACCATATTGTAAAATCATCCAAGGCTTTTTGACCTGAATCTCAAACAGAGAATCACGGATTGCATCCACACTATCTTTTCCTTTTGAATTAGAATTTGGCATAGTCATTTTTGAACCGATATCCAATGCTGCATTACTGATATCTGATGAAAACTCATTGATACGTGTAATATAACTTGTTGAATAGGCAATAAATGACGAGGAAAGAATAAAGATCGTCAGAAAACTAACTAATGCCCCAGTAGCTTTCGTGGTTTCTCTTTTGATCAATCCTGTATAAGTTACGTATATCCCCATAATCATGATCAAAATGAGGATTAAGCCAGGATAAAAACCAGATGACATGAAGCCACGTTGATTGATACCGGCTAGTGTTTGAATATTTTTACCTATAGCTTGAGTTGTATCACTGATAAAATCTAAAGAGTATGCTTCACCGATCAAGTAACCAGCTGCATTTGATAAATACACACTGATCAACCAGATCAGATTCGTGATGCTATAGATACCAAACATCACACTCTTTCCAATACCGTCTCCCCAATTCCATGGCAGCCAATCCCACTTTGAATCAACAAAGTAATCTAGCGAATAATTATCGACTGGATATTTGGAGTAATTATTCCCACTATTGATTGTTTCATCAATCAAACCAGCCGCCTGAGCGATTAGTGATAGTACAGATAAAAGAAAAAAGATACTAACTATTCCTAGCAGTATCTTGATTATTTTCTTCTTATTTAATTTTTTCATTTAATCCCCTCCAGCATTTACTGGTGGTCGTGTATCAAAAGCATGGAATAGATGTTCAAAGATATAGTCAAATTGAATGACACCTGTTCGGCCCCAAATATCTTGGAACAACGCCTGACCATTTTCTAAATTACGCAAGCGATTCTGATTTCCTTCATCTTCCTTGTCTAAACTAAAGAACTCCAACATATTTTTGATCTCATTGATATCGGTTGATCGGAAGGCAAATTTCATTCCAATATTGTTCTTCATCTTTTCATCCAGTAAATCGTTGGCATTTTGCGTGACAAAATATACACCTGCATTTCTCGCCCGACCTTCGCGAACTAATTTCATGGATAGCGTCTTCCCTTGAGCAACCTGTAAAAAGCTCCATGCTTCATCTAGGTCAACGATTTTAAAAATCGACGTATCTGAGTGAATGAAATCCAAAGCAAAGGTGCTGATAACCATCAGCATCGATACACTTAACATTTCCATTGTCGTGTATTCTTCCATCGTTGTATTTGCATCCGGCAAAATCAAATCCGCAACTTGGATCACATTTAGCTGCTTTTCTAAACTGATTGTATTCTCAATATTTCCATCGCTGAACAATAATTGAGCAAAATCGTAATCAACAAACGATTCGATATGATCCGCAATATTATTTGACACGGGTGAATCTTCTTTTCGTAATTCTTCGATTACACAAAGTAATCCCCGTCGCTCCGATTGGGCAACCGTTCTGATTGCTTTCCTCAATGTTGGAAATTTTTCACCGTCACGAGAAGAGATACCAGTTAGAAAAGTCAGAGTGTCAATTGCGAGGCTTTCCGAATCTTTGATCTTTTCCAAAATAACGAATGGATCAAGTAGACCGCGATTCTTTTCATCACTTGTAAGGTTGATAATATTAACTTCATCTTCAATATGAACCAAATCATTCTTCCAATTTCCTCGCTCACTTTTTGGATCTAGAATCACCGCTTTTCCACCGAACAACACTGCATAATAGACAAGCAGATTATTAGAGAAGGATTTCCCTCCACCAAGACTTCCAATAAAGGCTGCTGCTAATGCATTCGTTGTCGTTCCTTTAATTCCTTGAGCTGCTAGTGCCGGCTGAATAAAGATATTTCTTCCTGTATCAATATTGAATGCAAGGTAAATTCCTTCTCGTTCACCAAGAGATTGTGTAGCTCCAAATCCCAAAGAAGAAACGAAATCACTGGTAACATACTGAATATAATCGTTCATAAAACGTTTGGACGACGGAATAAATTCACTATGTAAACCAAGCATATCGCCAAAAGGCCGAACCAGCTTAACATTGAAATCATCGTAAAAATCTCGGACTTCATTGCATCGTTTCTTCAGTTCATCTGATGTAGCTGCAGACACTCGTATGACATAGCTCAATTTATACATCGATTCTTTTGTCTGATCCAAAGTATCTTCTAGTTCGTTAACAGAATCGATAGCATCCACCACATTGTTTGCCGTATCATTATCACTCTCCCAAGCATGGTTATCTAGGTCTTTCAATTCCTTCTTCTTATTACGAACCGTGGATAGAGCTTTCCTATTTGGTACGACTTCAATGTTCATGGATGTATCAACAGGAAATGAAAATTGTTGCTGCTGGAAATAGAACAATTCACTATTCGGAAAATCTAGCTCTCCAACAATCGAATTAACGGTGAAGTAAGAGACATATAGTTCGTTTTCCTCATTGGTGAGTTTTAGATATCGTTGCTTTTCTTCAATCAAACAACGAGTCGGCCTGATCAAATCGTATTTTTTAATAAGCTTCTGAGCATCTTTTTCTTTTACCGGTAAATGAAAATCATAGTCTTCAAATACAATGCCATCTTTTCCGTGTAGATGTTCCAAAAGATAGCCAAAATCATTTTTATTCAATGGACGAAAATTGAAGCGGCGAAGTAGTTTATTCTCAAGTAACTGTTCTAGCTTTTGAAATCGTCCAACTTCATCTACGCTCATTTGGACAAAATCACCCATTATTTTTGAATTGACGCCATGGATAAAATCTTGGATTCCAAGAACAAACTCATTCCAAGTACTTTTCAGGTTGATTTCTTGATCATTGAGCACCAGTTTAAAGCCAATAAAAAAGCGATAGTCTACTTGATTTTCTCCAATCAAGTCAACCAACGCTTCAGTCTGTCCATTAATATGTTGTATCGCTACATCCTTTAATTTTCCTTTTACAGTAGCTTTTGATCTCTCTTGTACGTCCTTGATACTAGTTTCGGCACTTAATTGCAACGCATGTATCTTTCCCTCTCGATATTGAGCTACCAATTGACGAAAATTATCATGAACCTTAAATTTTTCATCGGGGCTCAAAAATGAGTAGTTGAACGGTATCAATTCATAGTAAGCAAAACACTCTCCTTCATGATTGAATACCAAATTATTTTCGATATATTTAATTGGATACTCCAAAAAATCCACTCCTTACATAAGTAATACTTGGTTGAAACACCACTGATTTATCCTCTACCTTTTTCTGATTAAAAGTAATTTTAGGACTAGTAAAGTATCGATAGATAGATTTGATAAATCCAATTGGCTTTTTCCCATCAAATGATTTCTGCGACATGAACCATGCGATTCCCGCTGGAATTCCAAGGTATTTCAATAGCGCACCATTGATCAGTGATAATGGTGGTAAATTCCCTAAGACGATGATGATAAACAGTGTCAAAACGAACCAAGCCATTTGATTAAAACTGACTGGAAACGGTAGTTTTAAATCGTTGATTGCGTAGATAACTTTTTCAACATTCCAAATACTGGTATAGCTACGGATTTTTTTCATAGTGACTCCTTTCAAAAAAGACCAATCTAGAGAAAATAGATTGGTCTTTACATTATTATGTTATTCTTCTCTAACTCCAAGTTTCAATTAAATTTATTGTGTCACTTTGAGGTCTTAGTTGAGCATCTTCGATAAAATCCACATTAACAATCAAAGGAAGAGAAAGAGCGGTTCCAGATATAATGCAAACGCCTTGTGATAGGGTAGGCAACATAGACTTAGATACCCTATCTAAAGTGGATAGTGAATTATCAACAATCTGTAAATCTCTCTCATTAACTAATTTGTGTAAAAAGAAGTTATGCACTTGAGATAATAATGTAGGAGAAATATCGGCTGGTCTTTGACTGGATAATGTAAGGAAAAAGCCAAACTTTCTACCTTCCTTTATTATCTCTTCAAAAGTAGATAGTCGATAATCTCTCCAACTATCATGTTCTGTTGCAGTCTGTGAAGATAACACGTTATGTGCTTCATCAATTATTAGGTGGAAACTACTCCATTGATTATTAGTTTTATTATGATCAAAATACATCTTAGAAATCAACATTGCCATAATTTGTTTGGCTTCTTGATTTAGGTTTTTTAAAGATACTATTTCAAGAAATTGATTATATTGTATTTGATCATTAAGCTCTAGATATTTCATCATACTATAGCAATGTACTTCAATTCTCTTAATTAATGGATCGATGAATTCTGAAACAACATTGCCAAATAGTAGATCATTTACTAATTGAAGTTTACATCGTAATTCAAACTCTTGAAAACTATTAAGTTCAGTTTCCTCAATCATACGCGTGATATCATCTAAATTTATCGCAAGCGAATATGATTCTTGCCAATCACCATCAAAAAAGACTCTACCACCTGGGGTTAATAAAATAGAAAATTTCCTATTTCCTCCTTTCATTGTGAATATTTGAACTTTATTTAAATTTTCCATACAATCAATGTTCGAAAAAAATTGTATTAAAATAGTCAATAATCTATTTTTCAAATCTAAGTTAGGTTCGCTTTTTAATATCTCCTTAATTAAATAGATAACCCACTTGGCAATTGAACATGATCCTAATCCATACTTTCGTGCCCCTTGAACTACTCTTGATAAGAATGGCTTCTGCGTTTGTGATCTCGCATGGAACAAAATTGCAAGTATTTCTTCATCATAAAAAGTTGTTGTTTTGATTGGATATTTCTCCCCAAAATCAACTCTAGTAGTTAATTCAAAGACCTTTTTTTCTGTTTGACGGGAAATTCCAAATGAATTTGAATGAACATATTCTCCATTAAAGTCAAGAACCAAAAATTTACTTCTATTTCTTAAGTTAGGAAATGATTGTTTGAAAAGTTCATAATACAGTTTGTGCAAAGTATTAGATTTGCCACTACCCGTATTTCCAAAAATCCCTATGTGAGAAGCAAAAAAAAGATTTATTGGTAGATTTAAATTACTTTTCTCATTTAAGCTTTTTCCTATAGAAATTGAAATATTATTATCAGTTTCCTCAAAGCTATTTAAATAAATCTGATCAATTTCCCTCTTTGTAGGTATTGAACATAGATTTCCAATCATTGGTAAATAACTTACCCCAGAACAAAACTTTCCGTTTAAGATAAATCCAATAGTATGAATTTCAAGTATACGTTTAATAGTATTCTTTTGAAATCTTCTATCCAAATTGTAGTTTTTTGGACTACTTTGCGTATCCCAAATCGTTTCTGAACTAATCCTTCCGACAATTTTAATATTTCCTTGTGTAATAACGATAAAACTATTTACACTGACATTATTAATTACTTCACCGTTATTAAGAAAAGTTCGATGGTTTGAGTTTTCAAACGTAGCAACCTTACTTGCTGTACCATTTACTTCAACAATCATGCCTACATCTAAATTACTCATTTTCATTTTCTCCGAAATAGAATTTATTAATATACTTATTAGTTAAGCTTCCTTCAATTATTTTATTAAAAACTTTAAAGTCAATTATTGGTCTATAACCTTCGTTATGCCCTATATCTCTTAATTCAATAATTGGGTCGTAGATGTAACAGAAATTATCATCCTTTAATTTCTTGTTTAGTGGATAATCATTGACATTATATTGTGATATTTCTATTTTTTTTTCCAAGAAATCTGAAGGTTTAATGAATATAATATTACCTGGAATTGATCCTTCTGAAAAGCTAAATCTACTTATAATATCTGTTTGCGTGCTGTCTTCATAGCAAAAAATAAATATAAGTAAGCTTGGATTGTTTAAAGATCTTTCAACAACATCAACAATATGTTCATCATAAAATGAAAATCCAAAAACTATTAAAACAACTTGTTCCTTTTCAAGCTCATAACTCAAAAACCTTAGCATGTTAAAGTATTGTTCTTCAATAAGTGTCGTCTGAAACTTTCTCTTAGTTGGGAGAACGATTTGTAGTTCATTCACAAAAGTAAATACCTTTTCTAATACTGAGCTTACTTTATCACCCAATAAATTGATGTCAGTCCTCAGTTCGTTCGTATACTGAACGTTGAGTAATCCAAATAAATCATCTAAATTATTAATGTCATTTATTAGAACTTTGGATTCTTCTGCAATTATGTGATTGATGACCTCCAGCTTATTTTCTAATAATGTGTTCATGATATTTATATCATTAAAATTTGAATTTACTTGAATTCGATCACGTTGATTTTTTTTTACACTCTTACTCCAATTAATTGATCCATGACACTTAATTAAATTGATGGAAGGCATTTCATCATAATAGTTATCAAACACTCCTGAATGCAGTAATGTCTTATTAAAATTCTCTGTATTCAAGACCCTTTTTATATAGCCATTGGAGCCATCATTAAAGAATATTCTAGAATTTTGTTGGAGAATATTTTCAATTGAGGCTTCAAAAAAGAGATCATAATTTGTTGTTACGATATTAGTCCTTCTCGGAGAAATTCTACTGTTTCTTAATTTCATAAATTCTACTACGTTGTGTATAAAGCACGTATACTTGTCAAGAATATCAATCATCAAAGTTGTTTTATCATCGTTTTTCTCTATCCCCTTCATATATCGAATTAAGTAGTAATTATCTTTAATTGATTTGATATAAAAAAGAACTTTGATTAATTTTTTTCCATTATCATTCAAATAAAGATCACTTAAAACATTTTCAATATTTCCTAAAGATGAGAAAAATGGAGCTGATGCGCCTGCTCCAAAAAGAAAGGTGGTTTGTTTTTCAACCAAAACATTTCTTAATAACTCTACTTTGGGCAAATTCATTAAAAACCTCCATCTAAACTTTTTCTTATATTGTAACACTCATTTTTTTGGGGAGGAATTTTAAATTAATTATTTTAACAACCAGAACAGTTTTCAAATGCTAAATTAGTTGGACTAAATCTAAATTTACATTCAATAGATGAATTTACCCAAATATGTTCTTATAGCTGATTTTTTATTAAATATCTGTCTCTTTATTTAGAGTGATACTGATATAACAACTTGCAATTTTCTAACCTTTTTGTCAAGATATTTTCTTTCTACTTTAAACAAACGAAAAAATAGTATTTAACACCTCCTTAGTTCTGTCTTTAATAAATGTTTTTTTATTTGTACATCAAGGACTAAAATATTTAAAATTAGGCACTCATATTTCAAAGCATTTCCGGAAATTTCTCATAGTTCCTAATCGTTAATTATGAGTTGAATTCTATCACTCCCTGAGAGGTAACTAAAAAGTTACCCTCAATTTCCATATCTCGACCTAAAGCTGCGTAATCAAAGTAATATCGCAAATTAGTTGGTAAAGAATTTAGCATGCCAGTTTCCTCAACGTAATATTCAGCTAATTCTTCCATTGTTCTGCAATTAGAATAGCAAATGATATCATCTTTATGTTCCAACAAATCTTCAATACTACTGAACCAGTAACCAAGTATTTCATCCAAAGCATCATATATTGGTTCGTCTTCAATTTCTTGAAGCATCCCATAAATATCATTTAGCCGATCAATCGATGTATGTTCATCTATAGGAAATGGTAACTCAAAGTCATGAATAGCATATTCTTCATACTCTGCATTCAATCCAATTTTTTCTTTAACATCTTCAATATCAATTGGAAAGGAGAACCACGCTCCTTCCAGTTCTCCTTCATTATATTTACCAAGATTGGCAATATAGACCTGCATATCATCAATACTTATTGACATATTAACTACCAATTACACGATTGAATAACTGTAACAATACATTCTTTACGCCAGCGGTATTAAACACTAATCCAACTGCAATTGCTGCAATCACCATAAATCCAATTAACTTTGAAAATTCTCGTTTAAACCCAAGATAAACACCAATGACCGCAATGGCCAATAAAACAAGTGACTGTGCGTTAGATGTGAACCAATTAAATAGATTTTGCCCAAAATTCATAAAATCATCCTTTCACTTTTCTTATATGATCAAATTTTCAATGCCCGCTGTTAGCTGCTCAATTATTTTTTTGTGACGATCGCTCAACTCTGCTTTATCCACCATATCCTTGATCTTCGTTGTATTGTTGATGATATCGAGCATCGTGCCCATTCTGAGAGTTGGTGCAACTTGTCGACCAAGCCAACGAAAGGTTCTTTCCAGAGTATAGGGTTCCGGCTTTGTAGTCAGTCGTAATTCTTGACGATTTTCTCCAATAAACCAAGCCCACTGTTCTTGTAACCTCCATTGGCTACGACGTTTCTTCTCTTCCTTGATCGCAAAGCGAACATAACGGTTGATGATAGAGAAGGTTGTTCTTTCTACATTACGAGACTTGATCAAATCACGTATCGCAAATAATGCTCGATCATTTTTCAAACGTATTTCAAACCGATTCTTAGTGTCCGCATCCTCCGGTGGTATCCCCAATTTGATATATTGCTCATAGTCCTTTTCGTACACACAAAAATAGACCTCGCTTTTTACACTACCAATATATAGAGTACTACCCATATCCTCTTTTTCATTTCTTCTAACTAGTTCACCCGATCGGTAACTTTTGAAGCTTCGAAAAAGCGAAATGCACTCTTCACCTTGGCACTGTTCGATTAATTCTGGGATATTCAAAATTCCTGTGTGATCATTGATAGCCAGATCAATTCGCTTCATCACTCCTCCGACTGCTAACGCATCTATAAAAAAATCGTACCAACTCCTAGATTGAGCGAGTAAAAAGTTTTCGAATTGTCGGCACCCACGACCTTTTAGTTCCAATAAAACGCCTTTCTCTTTGTCAGAAGACAGCATCACAATGATATCGCCCATCACAAATTGTTCTTGATAACCATAAAAAGCATAATCCTCATGCAGCATATAGCCAAACTTCAATCGCAAGATTTCTTCAATGATTCTTTCTACTTTAGTTGTTGGAAAACGAATACGTACATAGTCGATCAATAAACTTAACGGTGCTTCTGGATTAAAGCGTTCAAGTGATTCATTCAATTTCATTGCTAAATCGTGTGAAGGAATCTTTTTCCCTTGTTCTATTCGAACAAGATATTCTCGACTAATACCAGAAACAATCGCTAATTTATTTTGTGATACGCCATAGAGTTTACGTCGTTCTTTCAACATTCTTCCGTTAAAAACCGCAACCATGACATTCCTCCCAAATATGTGACCTTTTTTGTTCTAGGTCACATGTTTCAAATTTTATAAAATTGTTGATATGCCAGCATTTATAGATGGTTGTAGGTAGATTCCTGCTGTTTTTGTGCCCCCCTGTTAGATACAGGGGGCTCGGCAATGCTTTCACGAACGGCTTTGCTTCGCGCCGCCCGTGAAGCAGCCCGCCTTTCTATTATTGTCTGACATATCCTTTTATTCCCTCGGTTAATAATTGTTCTCTCAATCCCATCAATTCAATCATATCGATACACTATTTCTAGCTCGTTCTGCAAGGACTTCTAAATCATTAATTAGACGGTTGAAGGGGTAACAATCATCGGAGGTATTTGGGTCCACCCTGCTAACACCGTTTTTTCCTATATCATGAGCTAGTACATATAGACTTTCTTTAATTTCTTCATGATGAGATTGACGAGCAATCATATACATAGCATTAATCAATTCATCAATTTCCATTGATTTCCTCTCTTTCAATATAGATGCGTACCATAGATGCTCGAAAAAAATCAGTCATACCTTGCTTACTTCAAGTCACATTTCATCTGGAAGTTCTTCTTCGCTTGGTTTAAAAAGAATAGATATCTCAGTTAAAAAATCATGATCTTCTGGAATGAGTGGTGTATAAAATTCACTGATCACGTTCGTTCCTACGTCTACATAACCACGTCCCTTAATTTGTTTTAGGAAGAAGTCTTTATTGGTCTCACCAAACATCATGGATAGTCCGAGTTCCGACATTCTTCCTAGTGCAACTCGAAAGCTAAATTGATCCCTGATACCATCACCTAAATATTTTGCATCTGGTCTTTGACAGGCCAATACCAAAAAAGAAACCTGACTGTCGACCAAGCATAACGATTTGTTTCAGTTTGCTTAAGACTAGTGAGGTTTCTTTTGGATTCAACATTTATAGCGATAGGTAAGAATTTGATATAATCTCCATCTTTTCCCCCGCTCCACACCGTACGTGAGACTTTCACCTCATACGGCGTTCCATCTATTTATTTTCTATTGAATGTTTTGCAGATTACACATCTTTCGATAAAGGTTGATTTTTGCTATTTGCTCTGGCACCAGTTTCAGTTCATGCACGTAGTGATCGATTATCATTTTATTTGTTGTATGGATCAGAAGATGGATATCCTTATGAATAATTCTCAAGTTATCGAATTTGTCGTCTCCACCAAGACTTTTTGGCAAATAGTGATGACAGTGAACGGCTTTTGCTGGCAAAAATTGTTTTGTAATCTCACACTTGCCTGATTTCATTGAGTAACGAGATATTCTACTATCTAAATACTCAACCGTTCTATTCGGTATTTTCGATTCCATCAATTTTCTTAATTCTTGGAACACAAGAGACTGTAGGCTTTTGTGCTCCAATCTTTGACGACCAAACGGAGTAAACGGTGTATCCTCCGTATTAAATCCGTAAATTGTTTTTGTAGATACGTCGCAAAGAGGGTACAAATAGACTCCAGCTACTTTATACGTTTTCATCGTTGTTGAGTAAAACTTTTTGTAAGTTGGGGAAGCTTTGTTGGGGTAACATCTTGTACTACAATTTGATAATCGGTTGTAAGTAGTGAATGAAAGAACGTAGTTCATCCTATTCAAATCTAAATTAATATGAGTGGCATACCTGAAATAATTATGAACACCGAGCACGAGAGCATTAAACAGGAGAGCATTTTGTGCTGTAGGACTCTTTTGAATATCTTTGATTCTTTGTTTAATCTCTTCTTTAATCTGATCCTTTTTTTTGTTAGAAATACGTGAATTACAAACCCATTTTTTCCCTTTTTGTTTCACGCAAATAGCGAATCCTAAAAATTCCGACTTACATTTACGCAAATTGACGATTTTAGACTTCTCATTGGAAATATCTAATTTAAGTCTGTCTTTTAGGTAAAGCTTGACAGCGTGGAACCATTTTAATGCTGTCGGATAATCATTAGTCATGATTTTAAAGTCATCTGCGTACCTGACAATATAGCCTTGCTTTAGATTTGTATCTCTTAGAGCACGAAATTTATTGTAACCTTTAGTATAGGGATACTTTGTTTCAAAGGTATGCCACTGCTTTGAGACCCAATGGTCTAAGTCGTTTAGAACAACATTAGATAATAGTGGAGAAATGATACCTCCTTGGATCGTTCCTTTGCTCGGGATACCTTCTCCTTGAATGGGTGATTTCAGAGATTTTGAAAGAATAGCTAAGACTTGTTTGTCACAAATTCCTATATTCCATAATTGTTTTATCAGTAAACGGTGGTTTACATTATCAAAGAAACCTTTGATATCAATGTCTACTGCATAGTGCATTTTACTGATGTTTATGAGATACATAATGCGACCTAGAGCATGCTTTGCACTTCTCAATGGTCTGAAACCGTAGCTATGTTCATAAAACTTAGCTTCACATATTGGCTCCAGTATCTGCTTGAACATCTGTTGGATCATTCGATCAATCATGCATGGAATTCCTAATGGGCGTTTCTCACCATTGGGTTTAGGTATCATTACTCGCTTTATGGATTTTGGTTTGTAATTTTCTAAATGACTGAGAATAAGATGGATAAACTCTGCTTGGTTCATTTCCTTATAGTTATCAATTGTGAAGGAATCCGTTCCTGGTGTCGAAGACCCCTTGTTTGCCTTGATAGTACGGTATGCTAAAAGAATATTATTTTCAGAAATGATTAACTCATATAATTGATAAAACTTTTTCCCGTTTCTACTTTGAGTAAATAGCTGATCGAATGTTTCTTGTAGATCATAATATTCCCAGTAACGTATTTTTGTGTTCAAGCGTGGCACCTCCATAACGGATTTTCCCACGTTCTTACCAGATCCTTGAACTTCATCTGTTTCAACATTCATTGTTATTAAATAGACTTAGGGCTATCCCTCCACATTTGTTAGACGCTTCATCGGTACTGTGCCCTTACTTTCACAGAAACAAAGCAATTTCGTTATTACTTATATGCACCTATCTAGAAGTAGTCATTTAATTGATAGTTTTCTGCTTACATCGTTCCAATGTTTTTAGCTATCATGTATAACCTTAGGTATCTACTATGAGCCTGTGAAATTATAGCTTCTTCGTTAGCTATCCCGATTTTCATATCATGGAACCTT
>SKDY01000691.1_pt1 | contig 25708 bp, 7 predicted proteins | sample 4826591 | NCBI WGS metagenome assembly SKDY01 (sample SAMN11008823, study PRJNA524170) | human gut metagenome | biome: Human fecal sample; material: Feces; isolation source: fecal sample from pouch patient p10, p22 | host: Homo sapiens | place: Israel: Tel-Aviv | collected 2016-06-15 | reverse complement strand
ATTTAAACCAGCGCGGGCAGCAGCTGATTGGCCGACGTTTTGTGCTGGAATCTCCGCTGGTCAACGGGCGCGGTCATATGCGCGTCGGTGACAGTTCATGGCCTGTCAGCGCCAGCGAGGATCTCGGCGCAGGTACGCATGTTGAAGTCATTGCGATAGAAGGGATAACGCTGATCATCCGTGCGGTCATCGCCTGATGCGACGCTGACGCGTCTTATCATGCCTACAAAATATGCCCGAATCGTAGGCCAGATAAGGCGCTTGCGCCGCATCCGGCAGTCGTGCACCGACACCTGATGCGAGGCGGGCGCGTATTATCATGCCTGGAAGTCTGCGCCCGAATCGTAGGCCGGATAAGGCGTTTACGTCGCATCCGGCGGTTATGCGCCGATGCCTGATGCGACGCTGACGCGTATTATCATGCCTACTAACACTGCCAGTCTGTGCGCATCCGGCATGTGGGCGGGTAATGACAATTTACTCTTCTGTGGTTTTACCCATACCTTTTTGGTCTTCATCCGGATAGTGTTTTTTTAGATATTCCAGGACGTTTTTATTGACCTTGTGTTGGGTATACACCCACCCTTTCCAGTAATCAGGCTGGTCCAGGTAAACTTCTGGCGGAATGGTGAAATCAGAAAGCGTTAACCATTCGGCTAACAGATCGGGGTTTCGTTTCTGGATCAACTGCAACAGCATAATCAGCGACATGGCAGAGGCAGGAGCCGTACTATCGCCGCTTAAATACTTCCACACTGTCGACCGGTTCGAACGAAAAAGGATCGGTAGCAATGCCCGGTCCAGATTCATTTCATTAAAAATCTTCTCAAATTCATTCATTTAAATTTTCCTGCCTGGCGTAAACCTCTTAAAAATTGAGATTTATCAAAGAAACGCATTTTAGCACACATCAGGAACCGCTTCACGTTTAGTCCAGAAACAGAATTTATTTCGCTTATCAAAACAAGTCTTTACTCTTTTTTACATTGAAAGAGCACGAAATGATTTCCTTTTTTATTTATAAAAGAAACAATTTTTGTTTCTTATTGGTGGTGTTTACGCTTACATCAAACAAAAATGCGCTTTACATCACACAAATGGCGGCGTAGATTTCGATCAAATTGCAACGCAGATTAATTCTTATAACAACGTTTTATGTTGCTTATAGAAACAAATATGTGACTTACTTTGGACGAGAAAAAATACATGAATACTGTAAAGTTGTCTTTACTGGCTGTCGTTGTTGCTACCGCAGTAAGTCCATCTGCGTTTGCGGGTGATACTGTTGAGGCGGCAGCGACAGAATTAGCGGCAATCCAGCCAGGAATGTCGCAAGTGGAAATTGATCAGAAAATTGGTCGATTTTTAGAAAGGACAGGAAATAGCGCAGCCGCACAAAATTATCTGATTGCGCATGATTACCAGACAACGACGCCTCAGGAAAATACAACTGCTTCTCCCGTACAGCCCGCCAGTACGCTGAACCCGATAACCAATCAAGCGCAGACCGTCCGCGACAACGGGCAGGACACCGCCATTCAGGACGCGCAACATGCCGCCGACTGGGCGTCGCAAAAAGCTGATGATGCGCACCATGCCATTATGGTGGCGCAGACGGATATTGATGCCAATAAAGCCGCCATCACCGACACCCGCAATGATGTCTCCGCAGTGCAGTCAGACGTCACCAACATAAAAGCCGATGTCGCACATGCTCAGTCAACGGCTGACCATGCCAACGCTAACGCCAACACCGCTCTGATGAACGGCGTCAAACTTTCCGGTGCTGTGACAGAAAACAAAAACAATATCGAACAGAACCGCAGCGATATTGCTGACCAGCAGAAACGGCTGGCATCAAACGAGCACAAACAGACCGTCCGCGACAACGAGCAGGACACCGCCATTCAGGACGCACAACATGCCGCCAACTGGGCTTCACTGAAAGCTGATGACGCGCAGCACGCCATCACGGTGGCGCAGACGGATATTGATGCCAATAAAGCCGCCATCGCCGACACCCGTAATGATGTCTCCGCAGTGCAGTCAGACGTCACCAACATAAAAGCCGATGTCACACATGCCCAGTCAACGGCTGACCATGCTAACGCTAACGCCAACACCGCTCTGATTAACGGCGTCAAACTTTCCGGTGCTGTGACAGAAAACAAAAATAATATCGAACAGAACCGCAGCGATATTGCTGACCAACAGCAACAACTCGACGAAACCCGGAAAACCGTTGCCGCCACCGGGGATGTGCAGACTGCCGCCCGATATCAGAGCATGATTGACGCCAGACAGACAGCCGCTGCCAATGCGCAACAGGAACAAGCGGACACCCAGCAGCAACAAATGGACGATCAGCAGAAACAAATCGACGCGACGCAAAAAACGGTTTCCGCACTTGGCGATGCCCAGACCAACGCACATTATCAAGAGATGGTTAACGCCGGACTGAGAGCACAAAATGATGCGAATGCGCGTACTGCAGCAGAACAAAAACAAAAAATAGATACTCTGGCGACTAACCAGGCAACGCAACAGCATATCGATAGTGTGCAGTACGGGGAACAAATTCAGCGTCTGGCGCAAGACTCAACGCAAACGCATGAACAAATTGACAGCCTGACACAAGACGTAACCCAAACGCATCAGCAGTTAAGCAACACGCAAAAACGAGTAGCGGATAATAGCCAACAGATTACTACGCTCAATAACCATTTCAGTTCGCTGAAAAACGAAGTTGAGGATAATCGTAAAGAAGCCAATGCGGGAACTGCATCTGCCATCGCTATCGCCTCACAACCCCAGGTGAAAACCGGTGACTTGATGATGGTGTCAGCGGGAGCGGGAACCTTCAACGGTGAATCTGCGGTGTCTGTAGGAACATCTTTTAATGCCGGAACGCATACCGTGATTAAAGCCGGTGTCTCTGCGGATACACAATCTGATTTCGGCGCGGGTGTCGGCGTGGGATATTCGTTCTAATATTTCAATCCTCAATATAAATAAGAGCAAGGAAGCTTGCCGGTTTTCACCTCTTCATTAATTTGTACATTATTTAAGGTTAACAATGATGAATAGCTCCATTAAATCGTTTTCCCTGCTGGCGGTTATATTACTGGCTGGCTGTAGTTCACCCACTTCCCGCATCGCAGATTGCCAGGCGCAGGGCGTCAGCCATGACACCTGTTATCTCGCAGAACAGCAGCGCCAGACGGCTATTTTAAGTGCATCAGAAGCACAGGCATTTAAAAATGCAGAAGCCGCACAACATGCTCAGGCGGCAAAGAAAGCCATTTATAAAGGATTTGGCGTCACCTTCAGAATGAGCAGTAAGAACTTTGCTTATCTCAATGATTCATTATGTGCAATTGATGAAGACAATAAAGATGCCACTGTTTATCAGTCAGGTCTGTATAACGTCATTGTTTATCATCACACAGGAAAAGTCGCCTTAATGAAAGAAGGCCAGTTTGTGGGTTATTTAAAATGAAGGAGCAAAGGAAAATACCCCTGACGCATATTATGATTATCGGTGCGTTTATTTTTGCCTTCTTGCAAGTAGTATTATTAGCCTCCCTGGTTCACGCTGTGAATGTTAACAATGAAATCCAGGAAGGCTTATTTCAATCGGGGCGCATAATGGTAGAAAGTTTGCAGCATATTCTTTCGGTGCAAACGGGGATTAATGGGTAAGGATACCGTTACCATTTCCAGAGCAATAGTCACCAGCGTAATTTTCTGGCACAGTTCAGGGTTCTGAATATTCGGCTAAGGAGTGGCCATGCTTTTTCCCTTTCGAAAACCTGAAGTACGTCTGCTGAAAAATACCGCTGCGGGCGTCATTTTTTCGGTGAAGTCCGGTAAAGGATTTCTGCGTCAATGTGTGCTTTACGATCCGCACCCTTATGGGCTTATCCGTTCACTCTGCTGGCAGGATGTCCCGGTAATACGTTTCTGGTCCGAGGCCGGCTGCCCCACCTGCGCGGAATTTGTCTACAGCGGTTTTGCGGATGATGAACAGGGAGCCGCCCGGTTTTTGTCTGCTCTCGAAAACTGGAATCGCCCATGGTCTGGCTTTACGGACGCTTTTGCCGCGCTTACACCGCTGTTCTCATGCCTTGCTGATGGCTATTATCTGCTGGAAGATCGTGAACTTTACCCGACGGATGGCAATGGGCATTTCTTTTGGGCGGCAACGGACCATAGCGCCAGTAATCCGGCAACCGTTGCCGTCTGGGATCCTGAATATTGCTATTTCTGTAACACCGCCCCCTGTTTTCTTCTTCCTGGACAGCCGCCATCACATTTTAATCCTGAGCGTGTGACGTTTTATCGCGATAAACCGGACGCCCGTGCTTTGGCCTGGTATCTCCCTGATTCCTATCTCTGCGTTCTGCTCGACGGGCACCATAAGGCCACTGCTGCCGCACTGGAAGGGCGACCGCTCAAAACACTGGTACTCAGCACGGCAACCCGTTTTAATGATGAGCAACAAACCCTGGTATTTCCGGGCGGAGAATGTCTGCACAAAACAGAGCTACTGTGCCACGTTCCCAAACTCACTGAGTGGAAAACATTACCGTCCGGCGCATGGGAGAGTTTCGGCCCTGATAAGCACATCAGCCCATCCGAAACCTGGTCAGAAGAGTTGCAGCAGAGCGTCAGCCGGTACCCTTCACTGGATCAAGCCTGGCAAATTGTTGAGGCCGGGAATTTGAGCGAAACTCGTATTAAGAGCATGATCCAACAAGGTTTGGGGGAGGATGAAAAGGCTGATGTAATTTTGCAGGCGCTGTTTTTCACACACTCGCCGCTTTTTATTGACTTTGCCCGATTCGTTATCAGCTATCCGGCATACGTCAGTTATCGCCCCCTCACCTTCCGGTTGATGGCGCAAAACCGAACGCCGCAAGCAGATGCTTTTTTTCTGGATTTTGCCATCAATGATGACGGCGAACGTCCGGAGTTGACGAAAATAATGGACGACTATTTTCGCAAGCGTTAATCACCCCGCCCGATGATGACAGCAGCCGGAGAGATTTTCGATAATCGGGCAGTCGGCGCTGTCATCACCGGGGCAGGCATTCGCCAGCGCCAGTAGCTGGTTGCGCATGGATTGCAGTTCCTCAATGTGCCGTTCGATCTCCGCCACTTTCTCCAGCGTGCGCCGTTTCACGTCGGCGCTGTGGCGCTGCGGGTCGTTAAACAGATTCACCAGCTCGCCGCTCTCTTCCAGGTTAAAGCCCACCTGGCGCGCCTGGCGCAGTAAGGTCAATTCGTTGAGATGCTGCTGCGTGTAGGTTCGATAACCATTTTCGCTGCGCATCGGCGGCGTCACCAGCCCCTTCTCTTCATAGAAGCGAATGGCTTTGCTGGTCAGGCCGGTAATTTTTGCTACATCGCTAATGTTCATCGTTCGCGCAACGCCTCCTGTGCTTTGTTAAAGGGTTTCAACAGATAATCCAGCACGCTTTTTTTGCCGGTGCGGATATCGACCGTCGCCACCATACCGGGGAATATCGGAAACTGCTGTTTGCTTTTGTTTTCCAGATGGTTGCTGAAAGTGCGAATGTATACCCGATAGTAATAAACATCGCGCCGCACTTCATCCTGCACGGTGTCTGGTGATATCACCGCCACTTCTCCCGGCAGGCCGCCGTAGATGGAGTAATCGTAGGCAGTTATTTTCACCAGCGATTTTTGCCCCGGGTGGATAAACGCCACATCGCGCGGGGAGATTTTTGCCTCAATCAGCAGTTGCTCATCCAGCGGCACGATGGTCATCAGTTTACCACCGGGGGCGATGACGCCGCCAACCGTGGTGACATCAATATCCTGAACAATGCCTCGCACCGGCGCGGTAAAGTTGAGCCTGGTGAGAGAGTCTTCCCGTCCACGGATCACCGAACGCTGGGTTTCCACTTCCGCATTGGCTTTTGCTAACTCTTCGCGCGCCTGAACGTAGTATTGCGTGCGCACGTCGCTGAGTTTGTTTTCCAGTTCATTGGCCTGGCGTTGCAGGCGCAGCACTTCGACGCTGCTCGCCGCCCCCTGTTTCACCAGCGGCTGGGTCATCGCCAGTTCACGGTTGACCAGGCTAATCCCCTGCGTCAGCCCGGTGGTGGCTTTGTTCAACCCGTCGCGGCGAGTGTTGTACAACGCCGTTTCCGACTCGATAAGTTCGGGGAATTTATTCAATTCGTCAGGGAAGACCAACGGTTTATTGCTCACTTCCGCCCGCAGCCGCGCCGAGGTTGCCAGCGCAGCGTACAGCCGCGACATCGCTTCCTGGACGTCGGATTCCGTTTTAGTGCGGTTAAGCTGCGCCAGCGGCTGGCCCTGTTCGACAATATCGCCAACTTTCACGTTCAGATGATACAGAATTCCGCCTTCCAGCGACTGCACCACCTGTTCGCGCCCGGAGGGTTCTACCGTGCCGCTGCCGGTGGTGACTTCATCAAGCTGGAAGTACCACGCCCAGCCGAGAAAACAGAGCAGCATTACAGCGGTAACGCGTACCGCCAGCGCCGAACGCGGCAAGCGGGGTTCAGTCAGGCCACGGTTATATTGCAGTTGTCCGTTCATGCGGCAGACCCCTTATTCTTTTCCTGCAACACCACCCGTCGCGCCGTGGGTTCGCCCTGTTCACGCAAAATGGCCTCTTTCGCGCCGTCCATTACAATGCGCCCCTGATCCATCACGATAATGCGGTCCACCAGTTGCAGCATCGCCGTGCGGTGAGTGGCGATAATCAGCGTGCGATGCCCAATCCACTGTTTCAGTTGTTCGATTAAATGCGCTTCTGCCATTTCGTCCAGCGAGGCGCTGGGTTCGTCGAGCAGCACGATATTGGGTTGAGAGATGAGTAGCCGCGCCAGCAGCAGCGTTTGCCGCTGACCACCAGAGAGGCCAAATCCCCCTTCCTGAATCATGTAGTTGAGGCCGTTTTTCTGCTTCTGCACAAAGGGCAGCGCTCCGCTGAGGGTTAACGCGCGTTCGATATCTTCATCACTGGCCTCCGGCATTCCCATGGTGAGGTTTTCCCGCAGCGAACCAAAGAACAGTCGCCCGGTCTGGCTGAGTAGCCCCATGTCTCGCCGCAGATCTGCCGGATCAAGCTGCCCGATACTGATGTTATCCAGCAACACCTGCCCCTGCTGGGCGATACGCATTCCGGCGAGCATTTGCAGTAGCGTCGATTTACCCGCGCCGTTGCGCCCGAGAATGGCGATTTTCTCTCCGGCCTGAATGTGGAGTTTGCCGATCGCCACATCGGCAATCTTCTCTTCTTCGTCGTAATAAAAGATAGCGTTGCTGAACTGATAATTACCGTGCAGCACCGCTTTATGCACCAGTTTGCCGTGTTCCGGCTGATCCACTGGGCGCTTCATCAGTTCATCCAGGCCGTTACGCGCCACCTTTGCCTGCTGCCAGCGCGAGAGCACGCCGGATATCTGCGACAGCGGCGCGATGGTGCGTGAAGCCAGGATCGTCGTCCCGACCAGCGCGCCGGTGGTCATGTCGCCGTTCATCACCATAAAGCAGCCCACCAGCAGCACCACCACGTAGACGATGGACTGCACTTCCTGGGTCCAGGTGAGCAGCAGCCCGGTGAGAAAACGTTGCTTCATGCTGATGGACGAGGCCACGTCGTTGGTGTGATTCCACTGATTCTGAAAACGCTGTTCGGCGCGCAGCAGTTTAATATCTTCAATCGACTGCACGGCTTCCACCAGCGTAGCGTTGCGTACTGCTGACTCGCGCATTCCTTCGTTCGCCAGCCGCGCCAGCGGGCGTTGCACCAGCAGGCCGGGGATCACCAGCAACGGCAGCGCCAGTAAAACCACCAGCACCAGCCAGCCGCCGATCATCCACAAAATAAAGACAAACAGCAGGAAGAATGGCAGGTCCGCCACCGCGCCGATGGTGGTGGAAGTAATCAGCTCCCGCACTGATTCCAGTTCGCGGATCTGCGAGATAAACGATCCGGTGGATTTCGATCGCACGTTGTTTTTCAGCCGTAATGCGTGACCAAAAACGCGATCCGAAATACGCAGATCCGCCCGCTTGCCGATCACATCAGAAAGATGCGTACGCACCATGCGCATACAGAACTCAAACAGGATCGCCATCATCACCCCGGCGAAAAGCACCCATAGCGTCGGATAGGACTGCGCCGGAACCACCCGATCGTAAACCTGCATCGAGAAAATCATCGCTGCCAGCGCCAGCACGTTCGCCACCAGTGACGCCAGCATAATATCGCCGTATCGCCGCCAGTCTTTCAGCGAGAGATTCCAGAACCAGTTCGCCTGATACGGGCGAATATAGTCATCCACCCGCGCGTCAGGGATGGCGCTGAGTGGGCGCAGTAGCGCCAGTTCAACGATTTTATCCTCGACATCCGCGACGTTAAGCGTGGTTTCCAGCCCTTCGTCACCGCTGAACTGAACGCTGATATTGTCATGATTGTCGCGACGGGTGATCACGCCAATCTGCTGATTATCAAACACCGCGATCAGCGGCAGACGCCAGGGGTTAAGCGAATCGGCGGAAAACTCCACCAACCGTAACCCCATTCCCAACTGCCGCGCCATGTCGGTGAGCAACTCTTCCCGCTTGCTGCCGCGCTCCCAGTTGACGGTTGCGCGCACATTCTCCTGAGAAAAATCAAGCCGATAATAGCGCGCCACGGCGATCATCGCCTCCAGCCAGGCTTCCACGGACTGGGCATTTTTTTTCATTATCTACACCACCATCAACTGATGATTCGCCAGCAAAGTGGCGAGGTCGGTGTGCACGCCCGTCAGCGTGACCACGTTAGTTGTCGCAAAAGTGCCGCCCGTGCCGTCGCGGTCGATCTGCACGATGGTGTCGCTGCCGCTCTGGGTGACTTTGACAAAGTCACCGATGTTTCCGGCCTGCGCATCCAGCGTCGCCACGCCGTTGACATAGCTGGCTTTGCCGTTTCCGGTGTAGCCGCTGCCCTGCAACAACTCGCGGATATCAATGCGATCGGTGTCGGCAGTGCCTTCCCAGGTGCCTACCGTAAAGCCATTCACCACATCCGAACCGTTGCCGCCAGTGGCGTCGCTGGCGTTGAGCAGTTTATAGAGCAAGGTGTCGTGGCCGCCGTTGCCGATATTGAGCGTGTCGTTGCCGCCGCGCCCTTCCAGTTGGTTATCGCCGCTGCTGCCGGTCAGAGTGTCGTTAAAATTCGATCCGGAAATGCCTTCGATATTGGTAAATGTCGAGGTATTAAAGCCAGTAGCCTGGGCGGCGGTGCTGCTTAAGTTCGCGGTCACGCCCACAGTCGAAAGCCGGAAATCAACCACGTCCATACCGCCGTTCGCCAGCCACGTTCCGGTGCCGGAGCTGTACACCCAGCCGCCGGAACCGTCGTAGGTATCGGTGCCTGCGGTGGCAAAGAAGGTGTCGTTATAACCGGTGCCGACGAACTTGCCGTTGTTGCTCGCGGTACCCGCTTCGGCGCTGAGATCGTAAGCGTGAGTGGCATCGGTGGCCTGTAAACCGCCCCAGCTGGTGTTGACCGTCTGGTCGATATTGCTGGCGGTGGTGCCGGTGGATTTGATCAGCACCGCGTTGTAGGTTTCTCCGGCATTCAGCCCGTAGAAGTTGACCAGCGCCGAGGTGTCGTTAACCCCCATCCCCGACTGCGGGTTAATGATTTGCGTGGCGACCAGCACACCCGCCGAGTTGTACAGCTTCACGGTATTGCCGTAATAGACGTTAATACCGTTAGGATCGGTAATGCGCAGGTGCAGCGAAGTACCGTAGCTCACCGTGTTGGTGTTGCGGATCAGGAACACGCTGCCCGACTGTTTGGTCACCAGTACATCAACCGCGCCGTCCCAGTCGTAATCCATTGCCGCCACGCCGCTGGTGGTACCGCTCTGGCTGCCGCCGAGGGCCGATTGCGTCCAGTTGCTGGCACCACCAACGTTAGTGTAAAGATACGATTGTCCGGTCTGGGCGATACGGGCGATATCCATCAGGCCGTCATGGTTCCAGTCCACCGCCAGGCTAAACTGGCTGGCGTAGGTGGTTGCCGTTGCGCCCACCGCCACCGGGCTACCCAGTACGCCGTTGGTGTTGAATAACAGCGAGCCGTAGTTAGCTCTTCCCTGGCTGGCGGGCAGGAAGAGATCCATATCGCCGTCACCATCGAAATCGGCCCAGGTCATGGAAACGCTGCTGCTCATAGCGCCACTGCCCGTCCCGCTCAGGAAGGTATTGGTGGTGTTCTGCCCCCAGACAAACGTCCCATTCCCCTGGTTGATGAGCGAAGATAGCGTGTAATAGTTGTTCAGGTTGTAGGTGTGCTGAATCAGGTCGATCCTGCCGTCATTGTTCAGATCGACGCCAGAACCTTCGTTGAGCGAAAGATACCCCGTCACCGCCCCGCCCACCGTGGCGCTACCGCCGCTGTTCGACGTGGTGGAGTTACCTACCAGCGTACCTGCGTTGTTCCACAGGAAGGTGTTGGAGTCCGGCCCGCCCGCGTCGCCAATCCAGAAGTCGAGGTAGCCGTCGCCCTCTTTATCAAATGCCACAATCGAGCCGTACCACGTCAGGGTGCCGACGGTGACCTGAATAGCGCTGGAAAAGGTGCCGTCGCCGTTATTGGTAAAGCCGTTGATATAGCCTGTACCGTAGTCATCACGGGTGATAAACAGATCGCCCGTGCCGTTACGGTCGTAATCGGCAATGGAGCTGGTGGCGTAGTTGTTGCCGCTCTGATACAGCGTCAGCGCGGTCTTCGACCAGGTGAGTGGGTCAGTCGATTGCATTACCTGCTGGTTTGCCAGCACCGTCCACATCCCGTGCGAGTCGAGGCCGTAGGTCAGCCCCCAGGCGGTGGTTTTGCTGGCGGTGGTCCAGGTCGGTGTGTAATCAATCGCCGCGTTAACCGTCACCGTGCCGTTGCTAATATTGGCGTTATTGCCGTTACCCGCCGAACTTTTTACCTGCGCAGTAACGGTATAGGCGGTCGCGGAAACTGTCAGCGCATCGGTATCCGGCAACTGTACATACCAGGTGTTGTGCGCCGGATCGACCACTACCGCGCCGCCCGGTTCAGAGGTGTAGGTTTTGCCGTTGATCACCACTTCAACATACTGCCCACTGGCAAGCGCGGCGGTGATCACCCCGCTGATAATCGGCGTAGTATCGCGCGTGGTCTGGCTGGTGATTTGCGCCAGCGTGGTCGGAATAGAGGTATCGACCGTCAGGACAAAATCACTGGAGGAGGTGATATTCCCCGCCAAATCCACCACTCGCGCGCTGTAGGTATAGGCACCGCTCACCAGCCCGCTGTCGCTGTAGGTCCAGTTCAGAGCGCCGACCATCGTCACCGCACCTAACAGCAGCCCGTTACGGTAGAGGTAAACCACTTCACCGCTGGCAAGCGGCGCGGAGAGTACACCGTTCAGCAGCGGCGTAGTGTCGTCGGTGGCCTGCGAACTGCTTAATGTCCCCTGCCGCTGCCCGACATCATCGGTATACGACACAATGGTTGGCGTGGCGGTAGGGTTAATCGTATCGACCACCACCGTTTTCGATACCACCGGGCCGGTGTTCCCCGCCAGATCCAGCACCCGCACCTGATAAACGTAGCTGCCGTCGGTCAGCGTGCGGCTGTCGGTGTAAGTCCACTGTGTACCGTTGGTGGTGAGCGTGATCCAGGTCGCGCCGCTATCAAGGCTAATCTGTGCCACTTCGCCGCTGGCAAGCCCCGCCCCCAGCGAACCGGTCAGCGTGAGCGTGGTATCACTGGTGATAAAGTCGGTTGCCGAACTCCCCGTGTCGGTGCTAATGCTGGCGATGGTGAGCACCTGCGCCGGGTTAACGGTGTCAATCTGCGCCGACTGGCTGCCGGTTGCGCCAACGTTGCCCGCCAGATCGACCACCCGCACCTGCCAGGTGGTGGTGCCGTTGGTGAGGGTTCGTCCGTCAACGTAACTCCAGTTCAGACCGTCTGCTGCTAGCGTCACGTTCACCCAGGTTGCGCCGTTGTCGGTACTGATTTGTGCGAACTCATTAGCGCCGAGCGCCGCGCCCAACACGCCGCGCACGGTAAGCGTGGTGTCGCTGGTAATAAAATCGCTGCTGCTGGCTCCGGTGTCATCGCTGATACCGGTAATGGTGATACTTTTCGCCGCTTCCGGGCTGGTGGTGTCGACCACCACGTTTTGCGTTGCGGTCTGCCCAACGTTCCCCGCCAGATCCACCACCCGCACCGTGTAGTTCCAGGTGCCGTCAGTAAGCGTGCGACCATCGGCATAGCTCCAGCTGGTGCCAACGACGGTTAACGTAGTCCAGGTGACACCGCCGTCGAGACTGATTTGCGCCCGTTCATCGGCGGCAAGCGCCGCGCCGAGCGTGCCGCGCACGGTCAGCGTGGTGTCGCGAGTAACAAAATCGCTGCTGCTTAACCCGGTGTCATCGCTGATGCCCGCAATGGCGATGGTTTTGCTCGCCAGCGGCGCGGTGGTATCCACGGTGACTATCTGGCTTGCGGTGGCGCCGATATTTCCGGCGGTGTCGATCACCCGTACCTGATAGTTGTAGTTGCCATCCGTCAGCGTACGCCCGTCAAGCCAGGTCCAGGTCAAACCGCTTACCGAAAGATTCTGCCAGGTGGTGCCGCCGTCGATACTGATTTGCGCGAACTCACCGGCAGAAAGCGCCGCGCCCAGCGTGCCGCTCACCGCAAGCGTCGTGTCGCTGGTGACAAAATCGTTAGTGATCAATCCGGTATCGGTGGTGATCGCGCTGATGGCGATGGTTTTCACCGCGGGATCTGGCGCGGTAGTGTCGATCACCACATTCTGGCTGTCGGTCGCGCCAACGTTGCCCGCTGCGTCAATCACCCGCACCTGATAGAGATAGTTGCCATCGGTCAGCGTGCGGCTGTCGTTATAGCGCCAGGTCGTGCCGGTAACGGTAAGCGTGGTCCAGGTTGTGCCGCCGTCGATACTTATTTGCGCCGTCTCGTTACTGGCAAGCGCGGCGGTGAGCGAGCCGTTAACCACCACCGGACTGACGCTGGTGATAAAGTCGCTGGCGCTAAGGCCAGTGTCGGCTTGCAGGGAATCGATATTAATACCCATCGCCGGGGCGCTGAGATCGACGGTAATGGTGTGATTGCTGCTGCCGGTATTGCCAATGGCATTGCTCACCGAGGCGTTAATCACGTAGGCGTTGCCGTCCGCCAGCGCGGTGACATCGGCGCTGCCGAGGGTGTAGCTCCAGCTACCGCCCGTCTGCACCGTGGTGGTGTAGGTTTTGCCGTTTAAGGTCAGGGTCAGCGTCTGCCCGACGGGCGCGGTGGTGGTGCCGCTGATTACCAGCGATGAGCCGTGTTCCGCTGCATTCACCACATCGTCGCCCGCAAAGGTGTTGATGGTGACGGTGGGCACGTCGCCGTTCAGCGTCACGCCACGGCTGGCGCTGCCGGGGTTTCCAGCCTGATCGCTGACCGTCGCGCTAATGGTGTAGCTGCCGTCGCTTAATCCGGCAAACTGCTGCGCCGGAATAAATACCGACCAGCTTCCGCCGCTGCCGACCGTGGCGGTCCAGCTCTGACCGTTAAAGGTGACGGTCACCGTCTGGCCCACTTCGGCAGTGGTGGTGCCGCTGATGGTCTGCCCGGCAAGTTGCTCGGCATTATTGATAATATCGTCACCCGCCACCGTGGCGATGGTGACCGTCGGCGCAACGGTGTCGACGGTCAGGGCGTGCGTGGTTTGTCCGGGGTTACCGGCGCGATCGTTCACGCTGGCGGTAATGGTCTGCGCGCCCTGCCCGAGCGCGGCCAGATCCGCCGCAGGCACGTTCAGTGCCCAGGTGCCATTGGCGGCAACCGTGGCGGTATAGGTTTTGCCGCCAAAGGTGACGGTGACCGTCTGCCCCACTTCCGCGCTGGTCGAGCCGTTAAGGGTTAACGGCTGCTGCTGTTCGGCGGCGTTGAGTCGGTCGTCCGTCGAAACGGTGCTGATGCTGATAACCGGCGCGGTGAGATCCACCGTCACGCTGCGCGAGGCCGTGGCGCTGTTTCCGGCGCTGTCCTGAGCGGAGGCGCTGACCGTGTAGCTGGTGCCATCCGCCAGTGCCGCAACGTCTGCCGCAGGCACGTTCACGCTCCAGCTCCCGTTGCTCTGAATGGTGGCACTGTAACCTTTGCCGTTAAGCAACACGGTCACCACCGTACCTGCGGCAAAGTTCGTTCCGGTTCCGCTCAGGGTCAGCGCACTGCCCGCTTCGGCGGCGTTAATAAGGTTATCGCCGCTGATGGTGCTAACCGAGAGCGACACTGCCGCCGTGTTCACCTGCACGTTGTGCGTCTGCGTGCTGCTGTTGCCTGCGCTATCGGTAATGGTGGCGCTGATGGTCACCGTGCCATCCGCAAGGCCAGAAATCACGCTGGCAGGCACGCCGACGCTCCAGTTGCCGCTGGCATCGGTGCTGGTGACATACTGCTGCCCGGCGATGGTCACCACCAGGCGGTCGCCCGCCACCGCGCCCGTGGCGGTGCCGCTGATAATCTGCGCCTGAGTGTGTTCGACGTTGTTAATCACATCATCGCCCGCCACGGTGTTAAAACTGATGACGGGCGCGGTGGTATCGACGGTCACACCTTTGCTGGCGCTGCCAGGGTTACCCGCCAGATCGCTGACCGTGGCGGTCAGGGTATAGCCGTTATTAGCAAGCGCGGTTAAGTCGCTGGCAGGCAGCGTTAAGCTCCAGCTGCCGTCTGCCTGCACCGTGGTCTGGTAGTTAGTGCCGTTTAGCGTGACGATGAGCGTTTGCCCCGTTTGCGCCGTGCTGGTGCCGGAGACCGTCACACCTGCCGCTGCTTCGCTGGCGTTGATGATGTTATCGCTGGCAAGGGTGTTGATGGTGACCGTTGGCGCGGCGCTATCGACGCTGTATTCGTGCGTTGCCGTGGCGCTGTTGCCGTTGACGTTAGTCACCCGCACCTGGGCGCTGGCATCGCCGTCACGCAGCGCCGCCAAATCCGCAGCCGGAACGGTGGTGCTCCAGCTACCGTTAGCCGCCACCGTGGTGGTGTAGTTTTTGCCGCCAAAGGTGACGGTGACGGTTTGCCCCGCTTCGACGCCAGACGTGCTGCCGGAGAGCGTTAGCGCCGCGCCTTTTTCGGCGACGTTAATCACATCATCGCTGGTGATGCTGTTCATGCTGACGGCGACGGTCGTGAGATCAACAGTCAGCGGATGGGTAATGCTGGTTTGCGTTCCGGCACTGTTCGCCCCGCTAACGGTAATATTCAGCGTTCCCGCAGGCCAGTTACTGACATCCGTCGCCGGTACGCCGACGCTCCAGGTACCATTCGCCAACACCGTGGCGGCGTAAGTTTGGTTATTAATCACCACGGTCAGCGCCGTGCCTGCGGCAAAGCCGGAGCTGCTGCCGGTGATCACCTGCGCCTGAGCGTGTTCGATGATATTGACCACATCATCACCCGCGACGGTATCCACCCGCAGGCCAGGCAGACTGGCATCGATGGTGATATCGCGCGTGCCGCTACCGGTGTTGCCAACGGCGTTGGTCACCGAGGCATTAACCGTTAACTCACCGTTACCCAGAGCCTGCCAGTCGGCGGCAGGTACGCTCACATTCCAGCTTAAATCAGCCTGGACGGTGGCGGTGTAAGTTTTACCGCCCAGTTCAACGGTGACGGTGCTGCCCGCCGCCGCCCCGGTGACCTGGCCGCTGATGGTTTGCGCACTGCCTGCTTCAGCGGCGTTGATAATATCGTCCGTCGCCACCGGATTAATGGTGATGCCCGGCAGCGCGGTATTAACCTGCACGTTATGGCTGGCGGTGCTGCTGTTACCCTGAGCATTGGTGACGCTCGCCGTCACGCTGTAGGTCGCTTCGCCCAGCGCACTGACCGCCGAGGCAGGCACGGTAACGCTCCAGTTGCCGGAGGCGTCGGTAGTGGCGCTGTAGTTTTGTCCGTTCAGCGTGACGATGATCGCCGTGCCCGCTGGCTGATCGCTGGTGCCAGAAAGCGCCAGATCAGATCCTTTTTCCGTCGCGTTGATCACATCATCGCCCGCGATGGTGTTGATGCTAATCACTGGCGCGCTGAGGCTGACGGTCACAGTGCGGCTGGCATCGTCGCTGTTGCCCGCCCGATCGCTGACGCTGGCGGTGATGGTCTGCGCGCCGCTACCGAGTGCCGTAACATCCGCCGCCGGTACGCCAACGCTCCAGTTACCGGAGGCATCCAGCGTGGTGGTGTAGGTTTTGCCGTTGATCACAACGCTCACCACATCCCCCGCTTCCCCGCCCGTGCTGGTGCCGGAGATCACCAGCGCCTGGGCGTGTTCGGCGTCGTTGATGATGTCATCGCCCGCCACGGTATTTATGGTAAGAACCGGCGCGGTGGTGTCTACCGCCAGATTATGGCTGGCGCTGCCGGGGTTGCCCGCTTTGTCGTTGACCGTGGCGCTGACGGTGTAATTGCTTGCGGTCAGCGCGCCTAAGGCTGAAGTGGGAACGCTGACTCTCCAGCTACCGTCTGCCTGCACATTACCGCTGTAGGTTGCGCCGTTAAGGGTGACGGTCACCGTCTGCCCGGTTTCGGCGGTGCTGGTGCCGCTGATGGTGAGCGGATTTCCCGCCTCTGTGGCGTTAAGGATATCGTCGCTGGCGATGGTGTTAATGGTGAGCGTCGGCGCGCTGGCGTCAACGCTATACGCATGGGTCGCCGAGGCACTGTTACCGCTCGCGCTGCTGACGCTGGCCTGCACGTTCGCCGCGCCGTCTGGCAGGGTTGCCAGATCTGCCGCCGGAACCGTTATGCTCCAGCTTCCGTTGGCAGCGACGCTTGCGGTGTAGGTTTTGCCGCCAAAAGTGACGGTGACGGTTTGCCCGCTTTCAATCCCGCTGGTGCTGCCGGAAAGGGTCAGGTCAGTGCCTTTTTCAGCGGCGTTAATCACGTCGTCGCTGGCAACGGTGTTGATGCTGATCGCCACCGCCGTTAAATCGACGGTGAACGGATGGCTGACGCTGACCGGATTTCCGGCGCTGCTCTGGCCTGTCACATCAACGGCTAACGGCCCCGCAGGCCAGGCGCTGACGTTTGCCGCCGGAATGCCGACGCTCCAGCTACCGTCCGCCTGTACCGTGGCGGAATAAGTCGTACCGTTAATCGTGATCGTCAACGGCACACCAGCATTCAGGCCGCTACTGCCACCGGTGATTACCAGTGCCTGCCCGTGTTCAATGCTATTGACGATATCATCGCCCGCCACGGTATCCACCCGCAGCCCCGGCAGGTTGGCGTCAATGGTGATATCCCGCGTGCCGCTGCCGGTGTTGCCATTACCGTTGGTGACTGAGGCGGTAATGGTCAAATCACCATTGCCCAGCGCCTGTAAATCGGCTGCTGGAACGCTGACGCTCCAGCTTAAGTTGCCCTGTACCGTAGTGGTGTAAGTGTTGCCGCCCAGCGTCACGGTGACCGTATCGCCAGCGGCAGCGCGAGTCACCACCCCGCTGATGGTTTGATTGGCACCCGCTTCGGCGGCGTTGATAATATCGTCGCCCGCCACGGTGTTAATGGTGACAGCCGGCAGGCCGCTATCGACCAGTAAATTAGCCTGGCTACTGGCGGTGTTGCCTGCCGCACTGGTGGCGCTGGCGCTGACCGTATAGTTGGCCTGGCCTAAAGCCGCCAGATCGCTCACCGGCACGGTTAAGGTCCAGTTGCCCGACGCGTCGGTGGTGGCGCTGTAGTTATGACCGTTGAGCGTGACGGTGACCTGCGCGCCCGTCGCCAGCCCCGTACTGCCGCCGCTGATGGTCAACGGCTGGCCTTTTTCATCGGCGTTCAGGACGTTATCGCCGCTGATGGTGTTAAAGGTAATGGTTGGCAGGCCAGTATTGACCGTCACCTGATGGGTGGTGCTGCCGCTGTTTCCTCCGGCATCGGTGACGCTGGCGTTAATGGTCACCGTGCCGTTCGCCAGTGCCGAGACGACGCTTGCCGGAACGCCGACACTCCAGTTACCGCTGGCATCCAGCACGGTGGTAAAGGTATTTGTGCCGATAGTCACCGTCACGGTGCTACCGGTTGCCGCACCGGTGGCGGAGCCGCTGATGATCTGCGCCTGGGCGTGTTCCGTCGCGTTGATCACATCATCGCCTGCCACCGTGTTAATGGTGACGACCGGAACAGAAGTATCCACCGTCAGATTATGGTTAACCGAGGCCGGGTTTCCGGCTTTGTCGTTCACCGCCGCGCTCACGGTGTAGTTGCTGGCGGTCAGGGCGCTTACGTCGGCTTGCGGCACACTGACGCTCCAGCTACCGTCCGTTTGAACCGTGCCAGTATAGTTTTCGCCATTGAGGGTGACGGTCACCGTCTGCCCCGCTTCCGCCGTGCTGCTGCCAGTGATGGTCAGCGCCGCGCCGGCTTCGGCGGCGTTAAGAATGTCGTCGCCCGCAATGGTGTTAATGGTCACCGTTGGCGCGCTGGCATCGACGCTGTAAGCGTGAGTAGTGGTGGCGCTGTTGCCGTTAACATTGCTGACGCTGGCCTGCGCGCTGGCATCGCCATCACGCAGGGCCGCCATATCTGCCGCCGGAACCGAGGTGCTCCAGGAACCATTCGCCGCCACCGTGGCGCTGTAAGTTCTGCCGCCAAAGGTGATGGTGACCGTTTGTCCGGCCTCCACACCAGAAGTGCTGCCGGAGAGCGTTAACGCCGCGCCTTTTTCGGCAGCGTTAATCACGTCATCGGCAGTAATGGCGTTGATGCTGACCGCCACCGCAGTGAGATCGACAGTCACCGGATGCGTAACGCTCACCGGGTTTCCGGCTGTAGTGTTGCCGCTCGCCGTAATTGTGACCTTCCCCGCAGGCCAGGCGCTGACATCTGCCGCCGGAACGCCGACGCTCCATGAGCCATCCGCCAGCACCGCCGCAACATACGTTTGCCCGTTTATGGTCAGCGTGACGTTGCTGCCCGCTGCCAGATCGGAGCTGCTGCCGGTAATCACCAGCGCCTGATTGTGCTCGATAATGTTGACCACGTCATCGCCCGCCACGGTATCGACCCGCAGACCTGGCAGATTCGCGTCGATGGTGATTTCACGCGTGCCGTTGCCGGTATTGCCTACGCTGTTCGTTACCGAAGCCGAAATGGTCAGCTCACCGTTGCCCAACGCCTGTAGCGCGGAGGCCGGAACATCGACGCTCCAGCTTAAATTCGCCTGCACCGTGGCAGTGTAAGTCGCCCCGCCGAGCGTGACGGTCACCGTGTCGCCTGCCGCCGCACCCGTCACCTGCCCGCTGATGGTCTGGTCCACGCCCGCTTCGGCGGCGTTAATAATATCGTCCGTTGCCACCACGTTAATGGTGACGCCCGGCAGCGTGGTATTAACCTGTACGTTATGGCTGGCGGAACCGCTGTTGCCATCGGCGTCAGTGGCGGAGGCGGTCACGGTATAAGTCGCTTCACCAAGCGTACCAACCGCAGACGCCGGAACGGTCACGCTCCAGTTCCCGGAAGCATCGGCTGTGGTGGTGTAATGTTGCCCGTTAAGCGTAACGGTAATCTGCGTGCCCGCAGGCTGGTCGCTGGTGCCGGAAATCGCCAGATCCGCGCCTTTCTCCGTGGCGTTGATGATGTCATCGACGGCAATGGTGTTAATGGCGAGCACCGGAGCGCCGAGCGCCACGCTGACAACGTGCGAGGCTGTGCCGCTGTTGCCGGCGGAGTCGGTAACCGTGGCGCTAATGTTCACATCGCCCTGCGCCAGCGCGGAAATGACGCTGGCAGGCACGCCGATGCTCCAGTTGCCGTTGGCGTCCAGCACGGTGGTGTAGGTGGTCGTACCAATCGTCACGGAAACCGTGTTACCCGTCGTCGCGCCCGTTGCCGAGCCGCTGATGATCTGCGCCTGTCCGTGTTCCGTGGCGTTAATGATGTCATCGCCCGCTACCGTGTTGATGGTGACGACCGGAGCGGCAAGGTCCACCGTCAGATTATGCGTTGCCGAAGCCGGATTTCCGGCTTTGTCGCTGACCGAGGCGTTAACGGTATACGAGCTGGCGGTAAGACTAGCTAAATCGCCGGTTGGTACGCTGACGCTCCAGCTCCCGTCTGCCTGCACATTGCCGCTGTAATTAACGCCGTTTAGCGTTACGGTCACCGTCTGCCCGGCTTCCGCCGTGCTGGTGCCGCTGATGGTCAGCGCCGATCCCGCTTCGGCGGCGTTAAGAATATCGTCCGTGGCGATGGTGTTGATGGTAACGGAGGGCGCAGTGGCATCAACGCTGTAAGCATGCGTTGCCTGGGCGCTGTTCCCTGCGACGTTGCTGACGCTGGCCTGGACGTTTGCTGCGCCGTCTGGCAAGGTTGCAACATCGGCGGCGGGGATCGTCAGCCCCCAGGTATTATCCGCGGCAACCGTGGTGGTGTAGCTTTTGCCGCCGAAGATAACGGTGATGGTTTGCCCCGCTTCCACATCGGAGGTGGTGCCGGAGAGCTGCAAATCAGAGCCTTTCTCAGCGGCGTTAATCACATCGTCAGTGGAAAGGGGGTTGATGGTGATCGCCACGGCTGCGAGATCGACGGTCACCGGATGGGTAATACTGGTTGTCGTTCCGGCGGTGTTGGTGCCAGAGACGGCAATATTGACCGTCCCCTCAGGCCAGTTTGTGACATCTGCCGCCGGAACACCAACGCTCCAGCTACCATCCGCTAAAACCGTTGCGCCGTAGGTGACGCTATTGATAACCACCGTCAACGCCGCGCCCGCCGCCAGTCCGCTACTGCTACCGGTGATCACCAACGCCTGAGTGTGCTCGATGCTGTTAATCACATCATCGCCTGCCACGGTATCGACGCGCAGACCTGGCAGGTTGGCATCTATCACGATATCGTGCGTCGCGGTGCCGGTATTATTTGCGGAATTGGTCACCGAGGCGCTGATGGTCAGTTCACCGTTACCCAGCGCCTGCAAAACGTTTGCAGGTACGCTGACGCTCCAGCTTAAATCTGGCTGTACGGTGGCGGTGTATTGGTTGCCACCAATAGTGACCGTCACCGTGTTACCCGCAGCCGCCGTTCCCGTGACCTGCCCGCTGATGGTCTGCGCCACAGCGATTTCAGCGGCGTTGATAATGTCATCGCCCGCAACGGTATTAATGATCACCCCAGGCAGGAGCGATTCGACATTCACCGTATGGGTGGTGCTGCCGCTGTTGCCCGCGCTGTCGGTGGCGCTGGCGCTAATCTGATACACCGCCTCACCCAGTGCGCCGACCGCCGAAGCAGGCACGGTAACGCTCCAGTTGCCGGAACTATCGGTGGTGGCGCTGTACGCCAGGCCGTTCAACATCACGGTGACCGTGGTGCCAGTCGCCAGACCGCTGGAGCCGCCGCTGATGGTCAGATCCTGGGTTTTCTCCGCATTATTAATAATGTCATCGCCGGAGACGATACTGATGGTCAACGTCGGGCCGCTGAGATCAACGGTCACATTATGGGTAGTGCTGTCGCTGTTGCCCGCGCGATCGCTCAGGCTGGCGGTGATCGTCTGGCTACCGGTTGCCAGCGCCGTGACATCCGCCGCCGGAATGCCCACGCTCCAGTTACCGGAGGCGTCCAGCGTGGTGGTGTAGTTTTTACCGTTCAGGTTAACCGTGACCACATCGCCCGCCGCCGCGCCCGTACTGGTTCCGCTGACGACCAGTGCCTGACCGTGTTCGATGGCGTTGATAATGTCATCGCCCGCAACGGTGTTAATGGTGAGATCCGGCGCGGTAACGTCCACCGCCAGCGCGTGGTCGGCGCTTGCCGGGTTACCCGCTTTGTCGCTCACCGTGGCGGTCACGGTGTAACTGCTGGCGGTTAATCCGCTTAAATCCGCTGCCGGAACATTCACGCTCCAGGTGCCATCCGCCTGAACGGTGGTCTGGTACGTGTTGTTATTGAGCGTGACGGTGAGCGTCTGCCCGGCCTGCGCCGTGGTGGTACCGCTGATGGTTATCCCCGCGCCCGCTTCGCTCACGTTAAGAGTATCGTCGCTGGCGATGGTGTTGATGGTCACAAGTGGCGCGGTGGCATCAACGCTGTACGCGCGATCCGCCTGGGCGTTATTGCCGTTGATGTTGCTGACGCTCGCCTGCACGTTGCCCGCGCCATCCGGCAGCGCAGCGAGATCGGCAGGCGGCACATTCACCGTCCAGCTCCCGTTAGCTTCCACAGTGGTGGTGTAATTTTTGCCACCAAAGGTGACAGCCACCGTTTGCCCAGCTTCCACACCGCTGGTGCTGCCGCTTACGACCAGCGTTTCGCCTTTTTCGACGGCGTTGATCACATCATCGCCGGAAAGGGTGTTAATGGTGATGGCGACCGCCGCCAGATCGACAGTGACCGGATGGGTAATGGTGGAGGTTGTTCCGGCGCTGTTGGTGCCGCTTACCGTAATATCCACCGTACCCGCAGGCCAGTTGCTGACGTCTGCCGCCGGAACGCCAAGGTTCCATGTGCCGTCGGCTAACACCGTCGCGGCGTAAGTGACGTTGTTAATCTCGACCGTTAACGCCGTTCCCGCTGTTAGACCGGTGCTACTGCCGGTGATCACCAGCGCCTGATTGTGCTCAATGCTGTTAATAACGTCATCGCCTGCCACTGTATCGACCCGTAAGCCAGGCAGATTGGCATCGATAGTGATATCGCGCGAGCCGCTGCCGGTGTTGCCAACGCCATTGGTGACCGAGGCGTTGACCGTCAGGGAACCGTTGCCCAGCGCCTGAATATCCGCCGCTGGTACGCTAACGCTCCAGCTTAAATTAGCCTGCACCGTGGCGGTGTAGGTGTTGCCGCCCAGCGTGATGGTGACCGTATCTCCCTGCGCCGCGCCCGTCACCTGCCCGCTGATAGTCTGTGCATTGCCCGCTTCGGCAGCGTTGATAATGTCATCGGTCGCCACCGCGTTAATGGTGACGGCAGGCAAGGCGCTGTTGACCAACACATTATGGCTGGCGGAATTGCTGTTGCCTGCCGTATCAGTGACGCTCGCCGTTACCGTGTAGTTAGCTTCACCCAGCGCGCTAACCGCTGACGCTGGCACCGTGGCGCTCCAGTTGCCGTTGCTATCGGTAGTAGCGGTGTAATTTTGCCCGTTCAACGTCACCGTAATGGTGGTGCCCGCGGGCTGATTACTGGTGCCGGTGATTTGCAGGTCCGCGCCTTTTTCCGTGGCGTTAATCACATCATCGCTGGCGATAGTGTTGATGCCAATGGTTGGCGCGGTGAGATTTATGGTGACCGTGCGGCTGGCATCATCGCTGTTGCCTGCCGCGTCGGTAATGGCCGCAGTGATGATTTGCGGACCGCTGCCCAGCGCAGTAACGTCTGCCGCCGGAACGCCGACGCTCCAGTTGCCGGAGGCGTCCAGCGTGGTGGTGTAGGTTTTACTGTTTAACGTGACGGTGATGACATCGCCCGCTTCGCCGCCAGTACTGGAACCGGAGATCACCAGCGCCTGCCCGTGTTCAGTAGCGTTAATAATGTCATCGCCGGAGACGGTGTTAATGGTCAGCACCGGCACGGTGAGATCCACCGCCAGCCCGTGAGTGGCGGACGCCGGGTTACCCGCTTTATCGCTTACCGAGGCGCTGACGGTATACTGACTGGCGGTCAGATTGCTGAGATCCGCCGTCGGTACGCTGACGCTCCAGCTCCCGTCCGCCTGAACGGTGCCACTGTAAGTCACGCCATTAAGTGTGACGGTTACCGTCTGCCCCGCTTCGGCGGTACTGCTGCCGCTGATGGTTAGCGGGTTGCCCGCCTCGGCGGCGTTCAGAATATCGTCAGTGGCGATGGTATTGATGGCAAGCGTCGGTGCCGTGGCGTCGACGCTGTAGGCGTGCGTTGCCGAAGCCGTGTTGCCGTTAATAGTGCTGACGCTGGCCTGTACCGTGGCGTCGCCGTCGCGTAACGCGCTGAGATCGGCGGCAGGCACGGTGGTTGTCCAGCTACCATCGCCCGCTACGGTAGCGGTGTAGGTTTTCCCGCCAAAGGTAACGGTGACCGTTTGCCCCACTTCCACGCCGGAGGTGCTGCCGGAAAGGGTTAAATCTGCACTTTTTTCAGCGGCATTAATCACATCGTCGCCGGAAACGGTGTTAATGGAAATTGCCACAGCTGCCAGATCGACGGTGACTGGATGGGTGATAGTCGTAGTCGTTTCTGCAGTGTTAGTGCCGCTTACAATGATATTCACTGTACCCGCAGGCCAGTTGCCCACGTCTGCTGCCGGCACGCCAACGCTCCATGTGCCATCGGCTAATACTGTTGCAGCGTAAGTGACCGTGTTAATGACTACCGTCAGCGCCGCGCCCGCCGCCAGCCCGCTGCTGCTACCGGTTATCACCAGCGCCTGAGCGTGCTCGATGCTATTGACCACATCATCGCCCGCCACGGTATCGACGCGCAGGCCAGGCAAATTGGCGTCGATAGTAATATCTCGCGAACCGCTGCCGGTATTGCCAACGCCGTTGGTGACCGAGGCGTTAACCGTCAGGTCGCCATTACCGATGGCCTGAATATCCGCAGCCGGAACGTCCACGCTCCAGCTTAAATTCCCCTGCACGGTAGCGGTGTAGGTTTTCCCGCCAAGCGTTACGGTAACCGTATCGCCCGCCGCCGCGCCCGTGACCTGGCCGCTGATGGTCTGCGCCACGCCCGATTCGGCAGCGTTGATAATATCGTCGCTCGCCACCGGATTAATGGTGACGCCAGGCAGCGCGGTATTGACCTGCACATTATGGCTGGCGGAATTGCTGTTGCCTGCGCTGTCGGTGACGTTCGCCGTCACCGTGTAGCTGGCTTCGCCCAGCGCACCGACGGCAGAGGCTGGCACCGTGGTGCTCCAGTTGCCAGAAGCATCGGTCGTCGCGGTGTAATTTTGCCCGTTCAGCGTCACCGTAATTGTAGTGCCTGCGGGCTGATTACTGGTGCCGGAAATTTGCAGATCCGCGCCTTTTTCGGTGGCGTTAATCACGTCATCGGTGGCGATGGTGTTAATGCCAATGGTCGGCGCGGTAAGGTTAACGGTGACCGTGTGCGTCTCACTATCGCTGTTACCGGCGGCATCGGTAACGGTCGCAGTCACGGTTTGCGGGCCGCTACCCAGCGCGGTGACATCCGCCGCCGGAACACCGACGCTCCAGTTGCCGGAGGCATCCAGCGTCGTGGTGTAGGTTTTACTGTTTAGCGTGACGCTGACGACATCTCCCGCTTCTCCGCCAGTGCTGGAACCGGAAATCACCAGCGCCTGCCCGTGTTCGGTGGCGTTTATAATGTCATCGCCCGCAATGGTGTTGATGGTCAGCACCGGAACGGTGAGATCCACCGCCAGATTATGCGTGGTGCTCGCCGGGTTGCCCGCTTTGTCATTGACCGTCGCCATCAGGGTGTGGCTGCCATCGGTCAAGGCTGCGAGATCTGCCGCCGGAATATTGATGCTCCAGCTGCCGTCGGCCTGTACCGTTGCCTGATACGTCTGCACGGTCGGGCTATTGAGCGTTACCGTAACAATCTGCCCCGCTTCAGCGGTGGTGCTGCCGCTCACCGTCACACCCGCATCGGCTTCGCTGGCGTTGACGATATTGTCGCTGGCGACGGTAT
>SKDY01000688.1_pt1 | contig 25917 bp, 20 predicted proteins | sample 4826591 | NCBI WGS metagenome assembly SKDY01 (sample SAMN11008823, study PRJNA524170) | human gut metagenome | biome: Human fecal sample; material: Feces; isolation source: fecal sample from pouch patient p10, p22 | host: Homo sapiens | place: Israel: Tel-Aviv | collected 2016-06-15 | reverse complement strand
GTGAATGATATGCTGTTCATGGGCTGCTTCGATTCCGGAGGCTACCTGGATCGCGATCCCGATGGCTTCCTTTACATCCAGATGACCTTTTTTCGTGATATAGCTCTTTAAGGTGATTCCCTCTACGAGCTCCATAACGATAAAGTGGATGTCTCCCTCATCCACGACATCATAAATACTGACAATATTCGGGTGAGACAAACAGGCCGCCGCCTGGGCTTCCATTTTGAACTTGCTGACAAAGCCCTCATCGGAGCTGAATTCCTCTTTCAGTACTTTGATCGCTACATATCGGTTCAGCTTATGGCATTTGGCTTTATAAACATCAGACATTCCACCGGAGCCGATCAGCTCCAGGATCTCATAACGTTCCTGAAGATACGTTCCTGCCCTTAACATGCTTTCACCTCACTTATCTGCGGATCGATCAAAATCACCGCAATATTATCCAGACCGCCATGTTCTTTGGCCCGTTGGATCAGCTGCTCCGCTTTTTGTTTCAGAGAGCCGGTCCCATTCAGAAGATCTGTAATCTCCTCGTCAGAAACCATGTTGGAAAGGCCATCTGAACACATAAGCACCAGATCCCCATGATTCAGTTCTACCTCAAAAAAATCTGCCTGGACAAAGGGTTCTGCTCCCACTGCCCTGGTAATGATATTCTTCTGCTTCCGGTAATCGTTGCTTCCGCGTTCCAGTTCTCCCTTGGCTACCAGTACCTCCACATACGAATGGTCTTTTGTTATCTGGGAAAGCTGGCTGTTATGAAGCAGGTACAGCCGGCTGTCTCCTACATTAGCTACGTACATGGTCTGCTCCTGAGCTGATGCCGCTACCAAAGTCGTTCCCATCCCTTTGTATTCTGGACTATTCTGTGCTTTTTGGAACAGCTGGCCGTTTACCTGGCTGATTCCCTCCCTAAAACGGGTCACGACCGGAATCCCCTTCTGCTCCTTCATATAGCTGACCAGTCCCTCTACTGCATACCAGGACGCATAATCTCCCGCCTGATATCCGCCCATTCCATCTGCTAGAAAGAACAGGTTCTCCAGATCTCCTGTTTGCTCTGGAGAAAAATAGATGTAATCCTGGTTTCTGGTACGGACACACCCGGTATCCGTCTGTCCATATGCCTGCATCCGCTAGTCCTCCTTCTTCTGATCCATATAACTCTTACGAAGCTGTCCGCAGGCACCTCCGATGTCACGTCCCATCTCCCGGCGCACCGTCACATTGATGCCATGCTTCTCCAGGTAACCTTTAAACTCCTGGATTGCTTTCTGGTTGGACTGGACATAATTGCGTTCTTTAATTGGATTGACCGGGATCAGATTTACATGCGCCTGCTGGTCTTTGATCAGGTTCACCAGCGCCCTGGCCTCATCCAGATTATCATTGACACCGCTTACCAGACTGTATTCAAAGGTCAGACGGCGTCCTGTTTTCACAAAATACTGATGACAGGCTGCCAGGATATCCACCAGCTTATACTTATTGGCCACCGGCATCAGAGTCTTACGCACCTCATCGTTAGGGGCATGAAGGGACAATGCCAGCGTAATCTGTAAATCCTCCTCTGCCAGTTTTAAAATACCAGGCACAATACCGCAGGTAGATACCGTAATATTTCTCTGACTGATATTCAGCCCGTGTTCATCCGTCAGCAGATGGATAAAACGGATCAGATTATCATAATTATCCATGGGCTCTCCAGAGCCCATAACTACCACGTTAGAGACCCTCTCCCCAAGATCTGTCTGGATCCGGTAGATCTGGTCCAACATCTCTGATGGCCGCAGATTTCTCTCCAGTCCATCCAATGTAGAAGCACAAAAACGGCACCCCATACGGCATCCCACCTGAGAGGAGATACATACCGAGTTGCCGTGTTTATATTTCATCAGAACACTCTCAATAATATGTCCGTCCGGAAGCCCAAACAGATATTTTCTGGTTCCATCGATCTGGGAAATCCGCACATCCACGATCTGCAGGGTGATCAGCTCATACCGTTCTTTCAACTGATCCCGCAGTCCTTTTGACAGATTTGTCATATCATCAAAAGAAGCCACCAGTTTTTCATGGACCCACTGATAGATCTGCTTGGCCCGGAATGCCGGAAGCCCCAGTTCTTTTAACTGGTCTGTCAATTCTTCCAGATTCAATGATTTGATATCGATTCTTTCCATTACTTTCTTTTCATTACTGAAAGGAAAAATCCATCACATGGATATACCCCCGGTAAAATCTGGAAATATCCCTGCTTCATGGTCTCCGCTTTCAGCTTCTCTCCCAATCTTCCTTCTATGTTCACCGGTTCAAACGGAAAATGCTCTTGGAACCAGGCCACATTTTCTTCATTTTCTTTCTTATCTATGGTACAGGTGCTGTATACCAGCGTTCCACCTGGCTTTACATACTGCCAGACCACAGACAGGATCTCTCTCTGTAACTCTGCCAGGGAATCCAGATCTTCTGGTTTTACCCTGTTTTTGATATCCGGCTTCTTCCCCAGGATTCCAAGACCGGAGCAAGGCAGATCTGCCACCACCAGATCCATGGTTTCCACCAGTTCTTCATCCAGTTCCAGGGCATCCCAGACCTCTGCGGAAATATTGGAAAATCCAGAACGGTCGATATTGTCCTCGATCATCTGGACTTTATAATCGCTGAGATCACGAACCGTTACGTGTCCGCTTCCCTTTAACAGATCTGCGATATGAAGGCTCTTTCCTCCCGGCGCTCCGCACACATCCAGCACCTGGGAACCCTCTTTTGGAGCTGCTGCCATACCCACCAGGCTGGAGCTTAGATCCTGCACCTGGATCCAGCCATTCCGGAACGCCTCCAATGCCTCTAAATGATCATAGCCAGACAAATATAGCATGGAATCTCCATAAGGGCATTTCTCTACATTCACCTGCTGATCTTTCAGGCTGGCAAAAATCTCTTCTTTGGAAGCCAGATGGATATTACACCGTACCGTCAGCGGATGATCTTCCAGAAAATAAGTAAGCATCTTCTGTCTGGTTGTCTCGTCATAGGATTCCTTCCACAGCTCCAAAAGCCATGCCGGCACACTAAAACGGACTGCTTCATCAGAAAACTCCAGATGATCTTTTTCCCTGGAAATAGTACGCAAAACTCCATTTACAAAGCCTTTTAGCCCCTGGAAATGACGTTTCACTGCCAGCTTTACCGCCTCATTGCAGACAGCAGAATCCGGAATCCGGTCCATGTAAAGGATCTGGTAAACGCTCATCCGGAGCAAAGTCCGGATCAATGGCTTTAGCTTTCGTACCTTGGTCTTGGAAAACTGGTCGATCACCGCATCTATCTGGATCAAATACTCCAATGTTCCTTCTGTGATCCTGGTGATCAGAGATCGGTCCTGTTTGCCCAGATACTGGTATTTACTCAGCGCCTGATTTAATACCAGATGGCTGTAACCATCTTTTTCCAGTATTTCATAAAGAATATCCAGGGTCAGTTCCCTGGCATTTACCTGACTCTGGTTGTTTCCTTTAGTTGTCACGATCTCTTCGTCCTCCGAATAACATGATCAGACGCAGAAGCTGCAAAACAGAAGCTGCTGCTGCCGCCACATATGTGAGGGCTGCTGCACCTAATACCTTTCTGGTCTGTCCTACTTCCTTTCCCTGTAAAATACCAGTGGAATCCAGAAGTTTCACAGCACGGTGAGATGCATTAAGCTCTACCGGAAGAGTAATTAACTGGAATAAAACCACCAGTACGAACATCCAGATGCCAATGTTGACAATGATGCTTCCTGCGCCGCCGATAAGAAGACCGATCAGAATCAAGGGCCAGGAAAGCTGGCTTCCAAAATTCACCACCGGGACAAAGGCCGCACGCATCCGCAGAGGCACATAGCCTGCGTTGTCCTGGATGGCGTGTCCGCACTCGTGAGCTGCTACACCGATGGCTGCCACTGATGTAGAAGAATACACACCATCTGACAAATTCACCGTCTTGGTCCTGGGATCATAGTGATCTGTCAGCCGACCAGAGACCGGACGCACCGACACATCATAGATTCCCTGGGAATTTAACAATCTCTGGGCTGCCTCTGCACCAGTCATCCCGGTCATGCTGCGAACAGAAGAATAACGGTTAAAGGTATTCTTCACCTTCGCTGATGCCCACAGGGACAAAACTGCGCCGATCAGCACAAGAATCATGGTCGGATCATACAATCCATATCCATAATATCCGTACATACTTAACAACTCCTTTCAAATACCGTGTGCAGTTCCATTGGATAGCCTCTTAAGAACGCATCTGCCTCCATTCGTTTCTTGCCTTCCGGCTGTAATTCCTTTAAGACAAGAGTTCCATGACCAGTTTTTACATGGATCGATGTCTTATCTGTATAGACAACCTCTCCGCAGACGCCGTCATATTCTTTTTCCAGAACCTCTGCCCGCCAGATCTTTAATGTTTTTCCATTCCATCTGGTATAGGCACTTGGCCATGGGTTCAGTCCACGGATCAAACGTTCAATGGCAGCCGCATCCATGGTCCAGTCAATATCACCCATGTTCTTTTTCAGCATTTTCGCATAACAGGTGTTCTCATCGGTCTGCGGAGTACGGACAGCCGTACCTTTTTCCAGCTTATCCAAAGTAGACAGGATCAATTCCGCACCTAAAACGCTTAACTTGTCATGGAGACTTCCTCCAGTCTCATCTGCCGCCAATGGGACAACCGCCTTCTCCAGCATATCGCCGGTATCCAGTCCCACATCCATCATCATGGTGGTAACACCGCTTTCTTTCTCGCCATCGATCACCACCCACTGGATCGGAGCCGCACCGCGGTACTTCGGAAGCAGGGATGCATGAACATTGACACAGCCGTAAGGCGGAATATCCAGAACCGCCTTTGGAAGAAGCTGTCCAAAGGCAACAACTACCATCACATCTGGTTTTAATTCTTTTAACACTTCTACAAATTCCGGTTCCCGTACCTTCACTGGCTGATAGACCGGAATTCCAAGCTCCATGGCTTTTTCTTTTACCGGAGTCATCAGAACCGCTTTCCCGCGGCCCTTTGGTTTATCCGGCTGTGTCACCACTGCCTCAACCTGATGTCCGGCTTTTACCAGGGCCTCCAGCACCGGAACAGAAAAATCCGGTGTTCCCATAAATACAATCTTCATCCTTATTCCTCTACTTCCTCTGTGGTATCCATCAGTTCACCCTCTACTAAGGAAACATATAACTGGCCATGAAGATGAGCACATTCATGACAGATGGCGCGGGCCAGTAAATCCTCTCCTTCCAGCACAAATTCTTCCATATTCTCATCCAGCGCTTTTACTTTCACTTTCTGAGGTCTGGTTACGATTCCGGCCTTTCCAGGAACACTTAAGCAGCCCTCCTGTCCGGTCTGGCTTCCTTCTTCCTCGATGATCTCCGGATTGATCAGTACATACTGGTTGCCATCATCCACATCAATGACCACGATCTGCTTTAAAATTCCTACCTGAGGAGCTGCCAGACCCACACCGTTATTCTCATACATGGTCTCAAACATATCCTCGATCAGCTCTTCTACTCTCTGGGTCATCTCTTTGACCGGTTTACATTCCTTATATAAGATCTCATCACCAATTACTCTGATTGTTCGGACTGCCATATTTACTACTTCCCTTCTCTATGGTTTATGCAAAGTCAAACTGGATCATCACCTTTCCATTCCAGGACTGCTCCTGGACTTTTTCCTCCAGCCGATCTTTTATTCTAATTAGTATATCATAGTTTTTCTTTTTCAAGTATAAAATTTTTCTGTATATATCATGAACTTTGTATACAGTAGCCTCTGTAGGACCAATCAGTTCCACATCTGCTCCTTCTTCCATCTCTTTCACCCACTGCCTCATTTCTTTGGCTGCCTGGTCCAGCACTGGTTCTTCTTTGGCTGCAATCATCACAGTCAGAAGCTGAAAAACCGGCGGATAATGAAGGATCTGGCGGTATGCCATCTCCTGGGTATAAAAGCTATCATAATCCTGGTCTGCTGCACACGTAATACTGTATTGTTCCGGGCTATAGGTCTGAATGATCACTTCTCCCGGTTTTTCTCCTCTTCCAGCCCGCCCTGCTGCCTGGGTCAGAAGCTGGAATGTCCTCTCACCACACCGGAAATCGGAGGAATATAAGGACAGATCTGCTGCCAGAATCCCAACCAGGGTCACATTGGGAAAATCATGTCCCTTGACGATCATCTGGGTTCCCACTAAGATGTCTGCCCCGCCCTCCGCAAATGCGGACAGGATCTCTTCATGACCTCCTTTTTGGGAAGTAGTATCCCGATCCATCCGCAGTACCCTTGCCTCTGGAAATACCTGCTTCACCATCGTTTCGATCTTCTGGGTTCCAGTTCCGAATCCGGCAATATAGGGGGAACCGCAAGATGGACATCTAGGTGGAACCGGAATCTCATAACCACAGTAATGGCATTTTAAATGCTGGTTTCTGTGAAGTGTCAAGGTCACATCACAATGAGGGCAGCGGATGGCCTCCCCACAGGAGCGGCAGGACACAAAGGTGGAATATCCTCTGCGGTTTAAAAATAACATGATCTGCTCATGATTTTTCAGCCGCTCCTCCATGGCCTCCCGAAGCTGCACACTGAAAATAGATTTATTGCCCCGCTTTAACTCTTCTCTCAGATCCACCACAGATACCTTCGCCATATGGCTGTCCTTCTTGGCACGCTCTGCCAGACGGTATAACCGGTATTGTCCGGTTTTTGCACGGGTATACGCTTCTAATGAGGGAGTTGCCGAACCAAGGACCACCGATGCACCATTCATCCTGGCTAGTTCTTCGGCGGTCTCCCTTGCATGATATCTGGGAGACAGTTCGCTTTTATAGGCACTCTCATGCTCCTCATCGATCACGATCAGTCCCAGTTTTGGAAATGGGGTAAATAATGCAGATCTTGGTCCGATCATCACCGTCACATCACCCTTTTCCGCCCGCTCAAACTGATCATACCGTTCTCCAGCGGACATACGGGAATTGATCACTGACACCTGGCGGCCAAACTGACGGTAAAACCGCAGGACCGTCTGGTAAGTCAGGGCGATTTCCGGGATCAGGACGATCACCTGACGGCCTTTTGCCAATACGTGTCGGATCATTTCCATATAGACCTCAGTTTTACCGCTTCCAGTTACCCCGTAAAGCAACGATGTCTCCCGGATCCCCTGGTCATAACGGTTTTTAAAATCTTCTGCCACCGCTGTCTGGGCCGGGTTTAAAGAAACCGCAGTTTTATATCCGTTTCCACTTATTTCCGGATTCCGATACATGGTTTCGACTTCCACGGAAATGATTCCTTTCTCCACCAGAGGTTTCATGGATGCGGCAGTCAGATTCATCTGCCCGGTCACCATCTCGTATGGAATCTCTTCCATCTCGGTAAATGCCCGTAAAAGCCGTTCTCTGGCTTTATAATGCTTTCTTGCTGCCTCCGCCACTGCCAGTTCCAGTTCTTCTCTGGAAAGCAGGCACTTTAAAACCTTTTTTTCTTTCTGGCGCACCTGCTGTTTTACCGGAAGGACCGTTTTTAACGCCTGGTTCATGGTGGAGCCATATCGTTCCTTCATCCACCATGCCAGACGGATCTGCTGAGATGCAAGGCTTACGCTTCCCCGTACCACATCTATAATTTCCTTTGTCTTTTCCGGATCAAACTCTGCTTTTTCCCTTACTTCTATCACATAACCTTTGCGCGGCACCTTACTGTTTCCAAATGGGATCAGTACCTGGACACCTGCAGTGATCTCTGCAAGCAGCCGTTCCGGAATCCGGTACTGGAAGGTCCGGTCCAGCTTTTCATGGGAAATATCAATGATGACGTTGGCATACATGTTCTGCCACTTCTCCTAACTTCATACTGTTGGAACCCTTAAACAGGATGCAGTCCCCTTTTTTCTCCTCTGCCTGGATCCACTGTTCCATAGCAGCTTTCTCATTGTCCTGGAAATGAACAGCCACTAAAGCCGGATTCTGCTCCTTTGCTCCATTTTCAATCTCCATAGCCAGATCTCCATAAGTTACCAGTACATCCACCGGTGCTTTGCCAAGATAAACTCCCACTTCATGATGGAATTTTCTGGTCTCCGGCCCCAGTTCCTTCATATCTGCCAGGACTGCTATTTTTCTCTCTGCCTTTCTGGAAACCAGAATGTCAATGGCCGCACACATGGAGACCGGGCTGGCATTATAAGTATCATCAACCACCGTGATTCCATCCAGCTCATAGATCTGCTGACGGTTTTTAAAGCCTCCAAACTCAGCCATTTTTTCTGCAGCAGCCACTAATGGAACCCCATTTTTATCTGCCACTGCCAGAGCCGCCATGGCATTTAACACCTGATGAGCTCCCGGCACCTGTAAAGTCACCGGTATCTTCCGTCCATCACAGTTTGCAAGAAAGGACGCATACCCATTTTTCATACAGATCTCTTCTGCACGATACTGGGAATTCTCACCGGTTCCATAATAGATGGTCTCACAGCCTGATTTTGCATGGGAGACCTTCAGCATCGGGTCGTCACCGTTTAAGAACAGGATTCCGCCTTCTTTTAAACCATCCTGGATGGTCATTTTCTCTTTATAAATATTCTCCTGGGAGCCAAGCTGCTCAATATGGGTGATACCGATGTTTGTGATTACTGCCATATTGATCTGGGCGATCTGGGCAATGATGGTCAGTTCTCCAGGCTCACTCATCCCCAATTCAATCACACCGATCTGGTCCTGACTGCTGATCTCTGTCATGGTGATCGGCACACCGATCTGGCTGTTACGGTTGCCTGGTGTCTTAAATACCCGGAAGCCGCCGCTTAAGGCCGCCGCGATCATCTCTCTGGTGGTAGTCTTTCCCACACTTCCAGTCACACCAACCAGTGGAAGAGATAAGCGGTTCCGATAATAACATCCGATCTGCTGAAGGGCCTTCTTCGTATCCTCCACACGGATCAGGGCTTTTCCACTATCCCACAATTCCCCCAGCAGTTCTTTCGCACCTTCCGCATCATGCTCACTGGTCAAAGAGACATTGGCTCCTGCCTCCAGGGCCATCTTCAGGAAACGATGAGCATCTACCTTTTCTCCGATCAACGGCACAAACAGATCACCCACCTGCGCTTCTTTAGAATTAATACAGATCCGTTCCACCGGAAGATCTTCTTTTCCACAAAGAAGGGTTCCTTTCGTTGCATCTAATAAATCCTTCACGAACATCTGTTCCATGGATGTTATACCTCCTTCTGGGATTTTTCCAGTTCTGTCACCACTTCTTCAATCACCTGTCGGTCCAGGAACGGATAGCGGACACCGTTGATCTCCTGGTAATCCTCATGGCCTTTTCCGATTACTGCGATCATATCCCCTGGCTGGGCATTGACAATGCTGTAACGGATTGCCTCTCTCCGGTCCGGGATTTCCACGAACTTACCGCCGGTCTTCTCAATACTTCCACGGATATCTGTAATGATATCTTCCACTTTCTCATAACGGGAATTGTCCGCAGTCAGGATACTTAAATCCGCAAGTCTTCCGCCGATCTCACCCATAGAATATCTCCGGTCCTTAGAACGGTTTCCGCCACATCCAAAGACGCATACCAGTCTCTTTGGATGATAATCTCTTAAGGTTTTTAACAGACTTTCCATGCTGATTGCATTATGGGCATAATCCACGATCACGGTACATCGTTTGGACGTGTGGACGATCTCCATGCGGCCATTCACATACAGATGCTCTAAGGCATGACAGATCCGGTCTTTTGGAAGATCAAAATAACTACATACCGCCACCGCTGCCAGTGCATTATATACATTAAACCTGCCTGGAATGTTAACCTTTACGTTTAACTCATACTGTCCGGTCACATCAAAATCCAGTCCTACAAAATCCGGTTCCGCCACATAATGGATATCCTTTGCCATAAAATCAGCGTCTTGTTCCAGGCTGTAGGTAAACACTTTCCGCCCAGCATTACGGCAGATTTCCTCAAAATGTTCATCATCCCGGTTTACAATAGCAACCCGGCACTTCTTTAAAAGCTGACACTTCCAATATAAATACTCCGCAAAATCCGCATGTTCATTGGGGCCGATATGGTCGTTGGAAATATTGGTAAACATCCCATAATCAAAATCAATGCCATCTACCCGGTGCATCTTTAATCCCTGGGAGGACACCTCCATCACCATGTACTCACAGCCTTCTTCCACCATCTGGGCAAAATAATGCTGAAGCTCATAAGATTCCGGTGTGGTGTTCATGGTCGGATAGGTGCGATCTCCGATCACTGCGCCTGCGGTTCCGATCAGACCTACTTTTTTGCCAGCAGCCTCTAAAATTGCCTTGATCATATAGGTCGTAGTAGTTTTGCCTTTGGTTCCTGTCACACCAATGCAGGTCATCTTCTCCGCCGGGAAACCAAATCTAGCTGCGGAAAGATGGGCAAGAGCTTCTCTGGCGCTGTCAACACGGACAACCGAAGTTCCTTCTGGCAATTTTTGTAACTGCTCCTCTGGAATTTCCTTTTCCACTACAAACAGGCGGCAGCCTTTTTCTGCCACTTCCTGCATAAAATCATGAGAATCAATCCGGGCTCCCACCATGCAGACAAAAACAGTTTCTGGTTCTGCCTTTCTGGAATCGTAGATCACTTCCCTTACTTCCTGATCTGCCTCTCCCCATATTATCTGATAAGAAAGGTCTTTTAATGCTGTCTGGATCTTCATCCTTCAACCTCCATATTGTTTTTTCGGCAGCCAAAATCTGGTTATTTTCAGCCGTCGATCCATTTCCTATGAAACCACAACAGGCCCGCAGCGGAGTCTTTTCCGTCCGCAGCGGACCCATCTTATCTGGTAACTATTCAGTCCCCTCCTAGTTACCTCGTCTGTTCCTTTTTAGAACAATCCTGTAATCACGCCATTCTCATCCACATCAATGTTGTCTGCTGCAGGTTTCTTCGGGAGTCCCGGCATGGTCATGATAGCTCCGGTCAGAACCACTACAAAACCTGCTCCTGCAGAAACATAAGTGTCTCTCACATTGATGGTAAATCCGGTCGGACGTCCCAGTTTTGTCTGATCATCTGACAGAGAATACTGTGTCTTTGCCATGCAGACAGGTAGATTGCCAAATCCCATCTCCTCAATCCGGGCAAGAGCCTTCGCCGCTGCCGGCGCATAAGTAACACCATCTGCTCCATAGATTTCTTTTGCAATGACAGAGATCTTATCTTTCAGGCTCATCTCATCTGGATACAGTGTGTGGTAATGGCTCTCCTTCTTCTCAAGAGTCTCCAGGACCTTTTTCGCCAGGGCTTCACCACCCTCACCACCTTTTGCCCATACCTCAGACAGGGCGAATTCACAGCCTCTGCTCTCACAGAATTCTTTGATAAATGCGTATTCCGCAGGTGTATCTGTCACAAAGGAGTTCAATGTCACGACTACCGGAACGCCAAACTTCTGCAGGTTTTCAATATGTTTCTCCAAGTTTACGATACCCTTTTTCAGTGCTTCCAGGTTCTCAGTTCCCAGTTCTGCTTTCGGCACTCCGCCATTGTACTTCAGTGCACGGACAGTCGCAACCAGTACGACTGCATCTGGATGAAGATCTGCTTTCCGGCACTTGATATCCATAAATTTCTCAGCGCCAAGGTCTGCACCAAAGCCCGCTTCAGTGACTACAATATCCGCCAGCTTCAGGGCTGTCTTTGTGGCGCGGACACTGTTGCAGCCATGTGCGATATTCGCAAATGGACCGCCATGTACCAGAGCACCAGTATGCTCCAAAGTCTGGATCATGTTTGGCTTGATGGCATCTTTTAAGAGCGCCGCCATAGCACCTACTGCATTTAAGTCCTTGGCAGTCACAGGTTCACCTGCATAATTATAAGCAACAATGATCCGTCCCAGACGTTCTTTCAGATCTTTCATATCATTGGCAAGGCAGAGGATTGCCATGATCTCAGATGCAACTGTGATCACAAAATGGTCTTCCCTCACCACGCCGTCCATCTTGGAGCCCAATCCTACGACAATATTACGAAGGACACGGTCATTCATATCCAGGCACCGTTTCCACAGGATCTGTCTGGTATCAATTCCTAATGCGTTGCCCTGCTGGATATGGTTGTCCATCAGCGCTGCCAGAAGGTTATTGGCAGAAGTGATGGCATGAAAATCACCGGTAAAATGCAGGTTTAAATCCTCCATCGGAACAACCTGGGCATATCCACCGCCGGCTGCACCACCCTTAATACCAAAGCATGGTCCTAAAGACGGCTCACGAAGAGCGATCAGAGTCTTTTTTCCAAGGCGAGTTAACGCATCTCCCAGTCCAACACTGGTCGTTGTCTTTCCTTCGCCTGCAGGTGTCGGATTGATCGCTGTTACCAATACCAGTTTTCCATCTGGGCGGTCCTTTACCTGACTCCACAGCTCGTCTGTCAGTTTTGCCTTATACTTGCCGTAAAGTTCCAGATCATCTTCCACAATTCCATAGGAAGCCGCAACCTCTTTGATTGGAAGCATGGCAGCTTCCTGTGCAATCTGAATGTCTGTTTTCATCTGTAACATCCTCCTTGACTTGAATTTATAAAAGGTTATTTCGATAGCATTTCTTCAAATTCTTCCAAAGTCATCAGCACTTTTCTAGGCTTCGTACCTTCTTCTTCGCCTACCACTCCGGCCTCCGCAAGCTGATCCATGATCCTGGCTGCCCGGTTAAAGCCAATTTTAAACATCCTCTGGAGCATTCCGATGGATCCTTTTTCCTTTTCGATGATAAATTTACCTGCCTGAGCAAAATATTCATCTCGTCCATCTGACTTTTGATCTGCTGCCACACCCATGGACGGCGCTGCCATCTGTTTCTCTATGTCCGTATTATATTCCGGTGTCATATCCTGTTCAACCAGAAAATCCACAACCTTTGCCACTTCCTGGTCAGAAACAAAAGCACCCTGCACACGCTGGGGCTTCTGGAATCCTGCAGGATAAAAGAGCATGTCACCTTTACCGAGCAGCTTCTCCGCACCATTCATATCAATAATAGTTCTGGAATCCACACCGGAAGACACGGAGAAAGCAATACGGGAAGGCACATTCGCCTTGATCAGGCCTGTGATGACATTCACCGATGGTCTCTGGGTGGCGATCACCAGATGGATTCCTGCAGCACGGGCTAACTGCGCCAGACGGCAGATAGAATCCTCTACTTCTCCAGGAGATACCATCATCAGATCCGCCAGCTCATCGATGATGATCACGATCTGCGGCATCTTCTGTGGTTTTTTATCGTCCTCAATGTCCTTGATCGCCTCTACTTTCGCATTATATCCTTTCAGATCACGGACATTGTACTGTGCGAATTTCTTGTAACGATCCATCATCTCAGCGACTGCCCAGTTCAATGCAGCAGAAGCCTTCTTAGGATCTGTCACAACCGGAATCAGAAGATGCGGGATTCCATTATAGACGCTTAACTCTACAACCTTCGGATCCACCATGATCATCTTTACATCTTCCGGATCAGACTTGTAGATCAAACTCATGATCAGGGTATTGATACAGACGGATTTACCTGATCCCGTAGCGCCTGCGATCAGCAGATGCGGCATCTTGGCCACATCGGTCACTACCACCTGGCCCCCGATATCTTTTCCTACGGCAAAAGCCAGCTTAGAGGAATGATGCCGGAACTCCTCAGATTCCAGGATATCCCTTAAATAAACTACCGTATTCTCTTTATTTGGTACTTCAATTCCAACAGCAGATTTTCCTGGAATCGGAGCCTCAATACGAATATCTGCCGCTGCCAGACTTAACTTAATATCATCTGCCAGTCCAACAATCTTACTAACCTTCACACCCTGCTCCGGATGAAGCTCATAGCGGGTCACGGACGGCCCACAGCTGATATTGGTCACGGTTACGCCAACGCCAAAGTTCCTGAGTGTCTGCTGCAGCTTAATGGCAGTTTCTTTATACTCCTGCTCCGAGAAACTGCCCACAGGCCTGCTTCCTCTCTTTAACAGATCGACCGGAGGAAAACGATACTCTTTCTTAACGATCTCGATCTCCTTTTCCTTAATCTGCTGGGAAACGCTTAAATCTCCGGACTCCTTTGCTTCTTCCCGGTGACGCTCGATTTTCTTTTTCAAAGCTTCCGTATCTGTCTCGATGATCTTCCCAGATGCTGTTACCACTCGTTTTGACTCTTCCGGAATGGCAAATTCATCCCGGCTATATCCAGAAGCTGCCACTGGCACCGGGTCAGTCTCCGGCTTCGTATCATAGACAGAACCACGTTCCGGCTCTGCTTCATACTCCGGTTCTGGATCATACTCCGGTTCTGGATCGTATACCCGTTCTGTCTCATAATCGTCCATCGGCTCATACCGGGGTTCTGTCTCGTAAACTGGTTCTTTCCAATGGGATGGTTCTGGTTCTCTTTGATCCCCCTGCCCTGACTGGCAGGACGCCATCTTCTGAACTGCACCGTTTCCCTGTACTGTACTGGTCCCAGGCGCATCGATCTCCTCAAATGGATCTTCATCCGGAATTATGGTTCCAGGAATCTCATCTTCCGGATCCTCTTCTAAAAATCTCCGGTCAAGATCTGTCTCCACATAATCCTCATCCAGAAAGCTCATAGATGCCTCACCATCCGCTCTCTCTGCGTTTTCTCCCGTTCCCTGCCAACGTTCCACTGTCTCCTGAGATTTTGCAGCCTTACCGGGACGCAATACCTCCACAGGCTCTGACTCTTCAAATGGGACTGTATCATCCTGGCATTCTTTCCCCTCTGGTTCTTCTATGTACTGCGGAGGAAGATTGATACTTCCAGTAAATACATCCGCATTCTTCATGGCATCGCCACTGACAGCAGTCCCAGATGTTTCCGATGTTGCTGGTGTTCCAGTTATCTCACCAGCCGCAGCCTTCTCTGCCCCGGAACCAGACTTTCCACCAACCTGTAAATTTTCCGTATCCACATAAACCGCATGCTCCGGTGATGCAGGAATCGATCCTCCTGCTCTGTTTTCTCCCGGATCCGGCTCTCTGGCCGTCAGTTTTGTGGAATCCAGGTTCACACCGCGTACCCGCCGTTCTTCCCTTAGCCGCTGACGTTCTTCCTTCCGTTCCTGATGCTCTACTCTTCTCCGGTCCACATCTTCCTTCGCGTACTGATAAGCTCTTCCACTTCCTTTTTTTACAAAAGACACCAGAGATTTTTCCGTAATGCATACTGCACAGATGGCCAGCAGCACGATCAGTACCAGATATGCGCCGATCGTTCCAAACATAGAGCCAAGCGCCATCACAATGATCCCTCCGATCCATCCGCCGCCTGCATTCCCCGCCGCACCTCTTGCGTAGGCATCCGCCAAAGTTCGTCCCTGCTGGTAACCTCCTGTAAAAAACATCTCCATCAGCGCACACATGACCAGAATTCCCACGATCACAGAAGTCAGCTTAAAAACAGCGATCGGATTTCCCTTGTTAGACAATGCAAAACAGGTTCCCACAAACAGTAAAACCGGAGCAATAAAGCCAATCGTTCCAAAAATGCCAAGCTGAAAACTTCTTAAATAGTCCCCAATGAATCCACACAGCTTAAAATTACTTAAAAAAAGAAGGACTGCCACAGCAAAGGAAGCGATCACAAATACTTCTGATCGCAAAAACTCCTCCTGCTCTGAAGGCTGGGCATATCCATTTTTCTTTGTTGTTTTTCTGGACGCTGTCCTGGAAGACGACGTCTTTCCTTGTGTTGTCTTTCTGCTGCCTGCACTCTTACCAGCCACTTGTCTTTCAGCCTCCTCTTCTTACCAATGAACCTAGTATACAAAAAATGGGAAAAAAAAGCAAGCAGTTTGACCAGAACAAATGTTCTTTTTTTCTGTGGTCAGCCACTATTTTTCCATCATGGAATGCAGCTTACAGATCGCCTGGCGGATTCCGCCCACTTCATTGATCAGACCTTTGTTTACTGCCTCCTGTCCAACCAGAACTGTTCCCAGATCTCTGGTCAGCATCTCTGTATTCAGCATCAGGCGCTTTAACTGATCATACGCAATATCCGCATGAGAGGCCACAAAATTCAGAATCCGGTCCTGAATCATCTCAAAATACTCATACGTCTGGGCCGCTCCGATAATCATACCGCTCATACGCACTGGATGGATCATCATCGTTCCAGTCGGAACAATAAACGAGTAATCCGCAGACACTGCCAACGGCACTCCGATCGAATGGCTGCCACCCAATACCAGAGATACGGTAGGGATCGATAAAGACGCGATCATCTCCGCAATTGCCAGTCCCGCATCCACATCTCCGCCAGATGTGTTGAGAAGCACCAGCATTCCTTCCACACGCTTATCCTCCTCCAATGCCGCAAGCATGGGAAGCACATGGTCATATTTGGTTGTTTTGCTGGTCCCAGGTGCATTCTCGTGACCTTCCACCTCTCCAATGATCGACAGCAGATGGATCATACGCCTGCCATTTTCATTTTCCAGGGTCATCTGTCCATATTCTTCGATGGAATTGTCCTTTTTTTCGTCCTGATTCATTGTTTTGTCCATCCTTTCTTTTAAACTGATTCTGTCATGTTACCATTCATAGACAGTATGGATGGTAACTCTGTCAGTTCTAGTCTGGACATTTTTCAAAAATCCATTCCAGATCAGCTTCGCTGATGGAATTTTTGCCTTCAGGTTCTAATAATCACCTTTTTTCAATAAAACCCGGATTTCAGCAAACAGTGCTTCCTCTCCCTGCTCACTGAGCACGGTCAGCAGATGCACCAAAATCGCCCTGGTTTCTGGATGGATCACAATAAAATCTTTCTCCCGATTGTAATACTCCATGGGACTGCTGTTGGTATATTCTTTCCCTTTATATACACTGCTGGCCGCAATACGGTCCATCATCATTTCTGCCACATAGTTGACCGGCATTTTATTTCCCACCAGTCCTTTCGATTTATCCATAGAAAAATCGATCCAGTATTCAAAATGGTGTTTATTGCGGCCTTTATGATGCAGCCATGCTTTGGAAAAACCATATACCTCTCGTTCTGCCGCATTGGGGCTTCTGGTTCCCTGGTAGAATTTCACTCCTGTCCAGAACTCTTCCGGTGAATACTTTGACATATCGTGAAACAATCCCTGGCGGTATAACCCCACCCGGAAACAGTTTTTCATCACCAGTATTTTATGTTCCGTAATGGTTCTAAAATGCCTCCATATATTGATCCATTTCATCGTCCTGCTCCTTCTATTGGTTCCTGATATTTTATGAAAAATATTTGACACAATTTTACAATTATGCTATTCTAAGTTCAGTCGCAGACAGGCTGCGGCAAAAGACATCTTTTATGTTTTTGGAGGTAACATCATGAGCAAAGGTACTGTTAAGTGGTTCAACAACCAGAAAGGTTACGGCTTCATCTGTGACGAAGCTGGCAAGGATGTATTCGTACATTACACCGGTCTTAATATGGACGGCTACAAAACACTCGAAGAGGGTGCTGAGGTAGAGTTCGATGTTGTTGACGGTGCAAAGGGACCACAGGCAACCAACGTAACCAAACTTTAATCATCTAGTTAGCAGTGTACCTTTTTCGTTCTTATATAGATTTGAAGTTCTTTATTTATATAAAAAAGTGCTACACAGTATGATTACGAAAATGATTGCGAAAAGAACCACCCGTTTTCGGGATGGTTCTTTTCGCGTTTCAGGGATCTTTTATCTCTGTGCCTTCTTTAACAATTCTTCCAGCTCCGGAACCTGGAACACATAATGCTTATTGCAGAAATGGCAGTTCACTTCTACCTCTTTTCCATCATCGATCATGTTCTGAAGTTCCTTCTTTCCAATGCTGATTAACGCTTTCTCCACGCGTTCTTTACTGCAGTTGCAGTAAAATCTGGTATCCATGCGGTCTGTGATCTCCAGTCCCACATCCCCCAGAATCAAAGTCAGGATATCTTCTGGCGTCATCCCCTGATTTAACATGGTTGTCACAGAAGAAATCTCGCCCAGTTTTTTCTCCAGGCTGGAAATAATCTCTTCCGATGCTCCTGGCATCAACTGGATGATAAATCCACCTGCCTGGCATACGGTATTGTCTTTATTCATCAGTACTCCCAAAGCCACAGATGATGGGGTCTGCTCGGAAGTTGCATAATAATACGTAAGATCTTCTGCAATCTCTCCGGTTACCAGGATGGTCTGGCCTACATACGGCTCCTTTAAGCCGATATCCTGGATCACGCTTAACACACCGACACCCAAAGCTCCACCCACATCTAATTTTCCTTTGGCATTCGGAGGCAGCATGACGTCCGGGTTATACACATACCCTTTCACATCTCCTTTGGAATCTGCAGTGATGGTCAGTCCTTCCATAGGGCCATCTCCCTGGATCTTGATGGTCAAAAGATCATCTTCTCCCTTCATCATGGAACCCATCATGCCTCCTGCTGTCAGAAGACGTCCCAGTGCCGCAGTTGCCACCGGGCTGGTATTATGGGCTTTTCTTGCCTCTTCTACCAGGTCTCTTGTTGTAGATGCAAACGCACGGATCTGTCCATCCGCCGCAGTCGCGCGAATAATATAATCTGCCATAAATTCTCCTTCAAATTCTATAATCACCAGTGTTTTCCCTGTTCTCTTGCTATAAAATACACTCTCTCACTGTTCTCGTCCGGTGCTTTGCGGGTAAATGCGTCATAAACTGTCACAAACTCCATCCCTGCTTCCGCAATGGCTCTTTTTACCTCTTCCAGTTCATAAGCTTTCTGGTAATGGGTTTCCACAAATCTCCGGTACAGATCATCCTCTTCCTGGATAAACAGTGTCAGATCATATTCATTGATCTTTGTCTCCGGATCGTAATCATTATCCCAGATAAAACTGCATTCGGCTCTGGCCTCCGCAATAGTCCTGTCGCCGATCAGATCCCGGTATTTGTGAACCGTATTCAAATCGAAAATAAAAACACCCTGCGGATCCAGGTAATTATTGACCAGTTTCAATGTCTGCACCAGATCCTCATAGTCTGTCAGGTAATTCATGGAATCACAGATGCTGACTACAGCAGCCACTGTACCGTAAAGTTCAAATTCCCGCATATCCTGAAGCAGATACAGGATGTCCAATCCGGAATCTGCCCGCTTTTCCATGGCAATCTGAAGCATATCCTCGGAATTATCGATTCCGATCATGTCATACCCTTTCTTCGCCAAGATCTCCGTCAGACTTCCAGTCCCGCAGCCAAGATCCAGGACCAGTCCATCATGAACCTGGTATTCTCCCAAAAGTCCTGTAAGATAGTTTGCCCACTCCTCATAAGGGACATTATCCATGAACTGATCATAAACAGAAGCAAAACTGCTGTATGCGTCCATCTTTCTCTCCTCTCCTCCAGACCCTTCATCTGGCACCAGAGACGAAATCCGCCCTGCGCATTCCGCCTTGCAACACAAAAGCAGAGGACATCTCAACGATGGCTCTGCTTCCGGTTCAGTCTTAGATATTCTTACCGCAGCACTTTTTGTACTTCTTACCGCTGCCGCATGGACATGGATCGTTTCTTCCGATCTTTGGCCCCTTCACGATAGTTCCAGAAGCCTTCTGTGTCTTGTACAGTTCTTTTCTCTTCTCCTCTGTCAGGATCTGATCCCACATAGGAAGATTGTATAACCAGTCAGCCTTTGCCTCTACCATATTATAGTAAAGCTTCTCTGGGTCGATCTCGATCTTCACAACCGTATCCTCTTCCATCGTATCGATCGGATTCTCATATCCCTTTAAGCTCTCGTTGATTCCGTCTAAGAATCCGGTCATAATCAGGATCTCGGTGTCAAATCTCTCAGCCAGTTCCTTCACGGTTCCCTCAATCACCTGAGTTGGGTTGGAAAGGATCTTCTCATAGATGCCTTTCTCGATCTGAAAATAACCAGACCACAGTTCTTCTCTCTTCTGCTCGTCCAGTCCCTCACCGTAAGCCAAGTTACGCCAGGTCTCTAATAATGCCATATCTATCCATCCTTTTCTTTCAATAATAATATTTCTGACTACAGATTACAAATCTTTATTAGTATATAACAAGTCCATTCATTTTGCAATGAGATTTTTACAAGCTTTTTATTGAGATTTTTGCAAGCTTTTTATTGAGTTTCCTATAGACCCGCTTCTGGAACCAGGGTTCTGTAGAGGCTTCCACTGCTTCTTTTAACCCAAACCATGCTACGCCGCTGTTCTCGTCTTCTTTTTTCTGCAATGAATCCGTCTCGTCTGCCTCTAACAGATAGGTTACATTCAGATGCAAATGGGAAGAAACATAAGCGCCCCGTTTTTCATGTCCATCCACCGTTAAAACCTCGATGGAAAATGGGTTGTCCAGAAGGGGCCGCACATGGACCACGCCACTTTCCTCTTTCACTTCTTTTACAGCCACCTTTAAAAGATCCCGTTCTCCATCCGCATGTCCCCCCAGCCATGCCCAGGAATCATAAATCTTATGATACGCCATCAACACCTTTGTTTTTTCCCAATTCACCACCCAGGCAGATGCAGTCATATGGGCAAACAGGCAGGAACGTTCAAAAATATCCGATTCCTGTGCCAGAAGCTTCTGGATCACCATCAGATCCTTTTCTTCCTGTTCATTGTATGGCTGGTATTTCTCCAGCTGTTTCTCCAGCAAAATCATTTTCCACTCCTTATGTATAATCCGGGTCAGAAAGACCCATACTATCAATGTACACCAGAGAAGATCAAATACTTATCCTCCCCTTTTTTACACAGACCGCCGCATGAAGCCATCATCCGGCGGTCTGTTTGTTACTGTCCGCCCAATACACGAGTTATGACGTTTCCGTTTCCTTTTTATATCAGTCTTGCCATCTTCCCAAAAATCCGCTACAATGGTACACAGAATATAAACTACCTTGCAAAGGAGAACATTGCAATATGAAGAACATCATCGTCGGCCAGTCCGGCGGCCCTACCGCAGTTATCAACGCCAGCCTTTACGGTGTGATCACCGAAGGCAAACGCTATCCAGATCTGGTCGGTTGTGTATACGGTATGCACAATGGCATCGAAGGATTCTTAAAAGACGATTATGAGAATCTGTCCGAAACCTTAAGCGATTCCGACCTGGAATTACTGAAACATACCCCTGCCGCTTATCTTGGTTCCTGTCGTTATAAGCTTCCAGAAGACTTATCTTCTCCATTTTATCCAACTCTCTTTGAAAAATTAGAGGCCTTAAATATCGGATATTTTCTCTATATCGGCGGAAATGACTCCATGGATACCGTAAGCAAGTTATCCAGGTATGCCGATAAACATAACAGCTCCATCCGTTTTATCGGTATCCCAAAAACCATCGACAACGACCTGGTTCTGACTGACCATACACCAGGTTATGGAAGTGCTGCCAAATATGTTGCCTCCACTGTCCGTGAGATCTGCCTGGATGCCTCTGTCTATCAGACACCGGCTGTAACCATCGTTGAGATCATGGGACGACACGCCGGATGGCTGACTGCAGCCAGCGTCCTGGCCCGCAAGCATGAACTGGACAATCCACTTTTAATCTATCTTCCAGAATCAGATTTTGACTTACAGGAATTCTCCAGAGATTTGACAAATGCCCTTCACAAGCAACCAAACGTAGTTGTCTGTGTATCGGAAGGTATTTCTGATGCCGGTGGACGTTTTATCTGCGAATATAACACCGATGCCACTGCATTAGATACCTTTGGACACAAAATGTTAGCCGGCTGCGGTAAGGTGCTGGAAAATTATGTCCGGAGTACCTTCGGTGTGAAAGCCCGCTCTGTGGAATTAAATGTCTCCCAGCGCTGTTCCGGCATGATCGCGTCACTCACTGATATTGAGGAAGCCGCTCATGCAGGTGCTATTGGTGTATCCAACGCTTTAAACGGCGCTACCGGCATGATGGTTTCTATGAAACGCAGTTCTGGATCTCCTTACAGCCTGGAATATGTTTTAGAAGATGTCAACGAAATCTGCAACAAGGAAAAGAAATTCCCACTATCCTGGATCACAAACCATGGAACCGACATCGGCCCGGAATTCCAGGCTTATGCCATTCCGTTGATTCAGGGAGAACCGGCCCGCGTTATGGATCACGGACTTCCAGTTTACCTGCATCGTTAATCTGCAGCCAGCGACTGAATCTCGATTCCAGTAAAAAAGAACTGTAAAATCTGCTCATAGGTTTTTCCTTTTTTTGCCATGGCCTGGGCTCCATTCTGACTCATGCCCACGCCATGGCCATATCCGCCGCCATAGATAGCAAAAGTCACCATGCCATTTTCATCCGTCTTCTTTTTTTCCACCGTCAAAAACGCACTTGGAAGAGATGACCATCCTGTCAAAGTCTGGCCATCCTGTTTTTTTATCACCAATTCTGGATTCCCCAGTATCGAACGAATCTGGCTTTCTGTACTGACCATCTTTACTCCTTCGGTCCCTGTCACCTGCAATTCCACCGCAATTCCTCCTGTCGATCGTCTGGTCACCTCCAGATTTGTGATAGAGCCGATCCCACTGATCTTCTGCTCCAGCTGACTGCTGGTACAGGTTGTCGTCCAACGGTACATGGCATAATCAGACTCATACCCAGAAGCCGCTGATTTAATAAAGGAAGAAAAGGTGTCTTCATCCGTCAGATCCAGCTGGCCGCCGCCAGGCCGCACTGCCACGCCTTTCAGATACGGAACACTGGACAGGGACGCTCCCCAGATGGTTCCATCCGTGGTATGACCACAGGATGTGGAGAAATAGAACGCCTCTGCAGGACTGTTCTGATACATCAGGATTTTTCCATACGTCTCTGTAACCGCCGCATCCGATGCCTGGCTGGTCTCTAAGTTATTGTACACCTGGAACCGGGTACTGTCATCCACATGAGCGCCATATTCCTTATAGGAATTTCCCTGGATCTGCCGGTATGCATAAGTTCTGGCACAGACAGCCTGGGCCTTCAACGCCTCTTTCTCATAGCTGACCGGCATCTCACTTGGCACCACATGTTTCAAATAATCTTCCAGATAAAGCTCATTCACCAGCACCAGTCCGCCATCTTCCCGGCTGATCTCCAACCGTCCGGAATATACTGGATTTCCATAACTACGGTTCATGGAAATCACCCGGATCCCTTTTTCCTGGTCTTCCGGTTCAAAGATCACTCTGCCATTCTGGAACAGACTGCTATCCATGGTAACCTTCAGGGTATCTCCCTCTGCAAACTCATAAGCTTTTTCCCCGGTCCGATAAGTTCCATTGCTTAAAAACTCCAACTGGATCTGGTCATGAAATACCGTCTGAAACCCATCATCCATAATCAGCACACGGATGGAATCTGCGTCAAACGGATGTTTTAACAGTGCTGCACATAATTTTCCATCTGCCACTGCAAACTCCAAAGCGTCATAACCCACTAACAGATCATTGATCGTTCTACTGGCAAACTCCCCATACAGGCGATACACCTGAAATTTCTCATCCATAGGAACGGCTCCGTACCCTTCTACTTCAATAGAATTTTCCTTCACCGCAAGGATTTTTCCGTTGATCCGTTCCTCTTTCAGCACAATTTTCTCTACTTTTCCACTCCTGAGATGAAGATCAGCTACCTGATCTTCAAACCCAGTCCCATCTCCCAGCTTCTTTTTCGTATCAAATTCCCGTTTCACACCTCCTACATATCCGGTAAAGGTCTTGTCCCTTTCATCAACAGACGCGATCCAGGCGTTTTTGTATACAACTTCCGAAGATATTTCCTCCACGACCCGTATGATCTCATTGCCCCTTTTGCATACCTGAATCTCCCGGTCGATATAAATATCCATCACCAGACCCTCAAATCCAAATTCTCCCTGATCTGTGTAAGCTGTCCATGACCTGCCGCCGCGGATATTCTCCGGTGTTCCATAGATCAATAAGGGAACGAACTCAACCTCACTTTTCTCTGCTCCGGCGATCAGGGTCTCATATGCCTCCCACCATGTCTTTTCTGGAACCGTTTTTTCCTGTTTTTTTGCTGATGGCCGGAAATGGAGCTGTGAAAAGGTATCGTTAATCTCCAATTCTTTTGCCATAGCCTCCAGAAGCAGTTCTGCCTCCCCGTAAGTCAATCGTCCCTCTGCCGTTTTCTGATTCGGAGAAACTGATTCCTGATCCAGAAGCCCGTGCCGGTAAAGATAATCCGCATATTTTATGTACCATCTGCCCTGCTCCCCGGCAGAAAAAAAGGACGGCTCCTGGTCAGCTTCTTTCACACAATCTGAATAAGAAGTCACCGCCAGAGCCGCCGCTTTATAGGCAGCCGCTCTGGTGACCCCATCCGGTTCCGGTTCATGGAACAGGATAAAAAGCACCAGCACGGCTACCAGCAGAATCATTCCAGCCATCCAGCCCAGCATCACGTTTTGATGTTTCGTTTCCACGTTTCTGTTTCCCATCATCTTCATCTCATCACCCCACTGAAATCTGTCTGTCTATTCCATCTGCACAGTCTATCGTGATGCATCATCCTTGTAAATATTTTTTGTATTCTCAATATGATCCAGTCCATGATAATCGGTAGTCTTCTCTGAAAGCTTCTTCCTTTTTAAATTACCCTCAATGAAATCAGCCACCAGCCGATAGATCACCGCAAATAACGGAACGCCAATGATCATGCCCAGAGGTCCCAAAAGACCGCCAAAGAACAAAATCGAAAACAGTACCCAGAAGCTGGAAAGTCCGGTGGTATTTCCCAGGATCTTGGGTCCTAAAATATTGCCGTCAAACTGCTGGATCACCAGGATCATCACCAAAAACCAGATACACTGTTTCGGACTAACTAAAAGTAGAAGCAATGCACTCGGAATCGCTCCAATAAATGGGCCAAAAAACGGGATCACATTGGTCACACCAATAATCACACTGATCAATAATGTATATGGCATCTGTAAAAAGCTCATGACCATAAACGTTAAAATTCCAATGATCAGGGAATCAATCAGCTTGCCAATGATAAAACCGCCAAAAATCTGATGGATAAAGCGGAACCGCTCGATCACGTTATTGGCCACTGTCACCGGGAAAACGCCATACACAATTTTCTTCGCCTGGGCACACAACAATTCCTTCATATTTAAAAGATACAGCATGACGATCACACCGATCAGCACATTCTTCAACCATGCGATCACGTTGATCACACCTGTATAGAGCCCGGTCACTACCCGCTCAATATTCGGGATCAGATCTGCCGTAGACTTGGTCCAGGAGATCAGTTTCTCCATGGCCTGGTTATAGATGCCCATGACAGTACTTTCCACCTCCGGGTTATTGGCAAAAGTTTCCTCGATCCACTGGGAAACCGTCTGGGCAAAAGCCGGAATGGAATTGATGATTCCGGAAATGCTGACCCACAGCTGAGGAATGATCATAGAAATCAATCCAATGACCACAATTCCAAGAAAGCAGAGACTTCCAACCGTTGCCAGCGTTCTGGTATATTTATTCCGCTCCTTTTGATCTTTTATCATTCTTTTTAACAGCCGCTCTGTTGCTTTCCGGATCGCATTATAAACCGGCGTCAGAAGATATGCCAGCATCGCTCCGTAAGTGATCGGCGCCAGGATCACATTCACCGTATGGGCCGCCGCGCAGACTGTATTCCATCGTAGAAATACCATAACAACCAAAATGCAGCAAACGATCACTGCGACTGCCGTCACTCCCCAATAAATATATTCCCGAAATTTGTGCTCATTCATCCGTTGTCCAATCCTTTTCTTATTGAATGT
>SKDY01000683.1_pt1 | contig 26007 bp, 21 predicted proteins | sample 4826591 | NCBI WGS metagenome assembly SKDY01 (sample SAMN11008823, study PRJNA524170) | human gut metagenome | biome: Human fecal sample; material: Feces; isolation source: fecal sample from pouch patient p10, p22 | host: Homo sapiens | place: Israel: Tel-Aviv | collected 2016-06-15 | reverse complement strand
CGTAACGGTGAAGAACTCGACACCGCCGTTGCCATACTTCGCAAGGTTCGTCTGCAGTTCGTCATTGTGCAGCACTTCGCGTACCTCCTTGCCCTTGTTGTCATAGATAGCATAGACGTAAGGATGGTTACGGTCGCTCCAAGTATTGAGGAAGTATCTGTAATCACCGGAGAACGCAGCGGCATTCCAGCCTGCATGGGCAGAAAGGCAAGTCAGCCTGCCGGACTTGTCGGCGACATAGACCTCCCGCTGCATCGGCTTGCGGGCAGCTGCCTGGAAGTAGGTGTTGCCGGTCTTATCATCATATCCATAGATTTCCGTCACGTCATAGTTGCCCTTGTCTATCTGGCGCAGGAGCTTCCCTTCTTTGCTGTATAGATAAAGGTGCATATAGCCGTCACGGTCGGAAGGCAGCAGAATGTAATCCTTCATGATTCTGATGCCTTCCATCGCTTCTTCCTTCACATACTTGGGCACACGCTCCCTGATCAGCAGCCGGCACGCTCCTGTCTTGGGATTGGCAGCATAGAGATTCAGTTCGTCCTGATGCCGATTCATCGTATAGAGAATGATCCTGTCTGCATCAGCAGTCGTCTTGATGCGGGGGATATAACCATCCGCTGCCAAAGGCAGGTCGTACTTGCGCACACTGCCGTCACCTAATGAATACACCCATGCGCTTACCTGTGAATTGTCCTCGCCGGCTTTCGGATATTTGTAGCTGTATTCTCCAGGATAAGTCTCATACTTATTGAATGCAGGATGCGAGCCTTTGAAAAGCTGTAGGGAATAGGTCTTCACCTTGCTTTCATCGTATCTGATCCAGCTCAACGTCCTGCTGTCAGCGCTCCATGCAAGTGCGTTGTTAAAGCCGAACTCCTCCTCGTTCACCCAATCGGGCAGACCGTTGATGACCTTGTTGAACGCACCATCGGTGGTGACCTGTCTGACATTCTCGCCATCCGTGATGTAGATGTTGTTCTTATGGACGTATGCTATCTGCCGCCCGTCAGGCGAAAAAACAGGTATCTGTTCTGCCCCGTCTTTTGAAAGTTTCTTCAGTTGTTTCGTCTTCACTTCATAGAGATAGAAGTCTGCCGTAAACGAACGGCGATAGATGCGGTTGGTATTCGTCTGCAACAGCAGCCGGCATCCATCGGCCGAAATCTGATAGTCATCAAAAAACTTGAGCGGCCCGTCCTTGACATCGGAAAGGTCGAAGATGACACCGGTCGGTTTACCTGTTCTGAAGGAATACTTCACCACCTGCCGGCCGTCGGCCGACACCTGTGCATATTCCGAAGTACCTTTCAGAGGATTGACACCCGAGATACGTTTCGCCCAGAATACGCCACTGGTGATGTCTTTCAATGAAATCGGCTCTCCTGCCATCAGCTGGAGAGCTGTCAGCATAGCAGCACACATAAGGATTGTTCTTTTCATAAATTCAAGTTTTAACATCGCAAAAGTATAAAATAATCCGTAAATTTGCAAAAGAATGGAACAATATTATCGTGACTTCGGGAACTGGCTCCACACCCAGTTTCCTTTCAGAGTACAGAAAATATCGGTCAATGCCGGTTTCACCTGTCCGAACCGGGATGGGAGAACAGGGTACGGCGGCTGCATCTACTGCAACAACCAGACCTTCAATCCGACCTACTGCGACAACGGAAAGAGCATTACACAGCAGCTTGAAGACGGCAAGCGGTTCTTCTCCAGAAAATACCCGGACATGAAATACCTTGCTTATTTCCAAGCCTATACCAACACCTACGGAAACAACAACCGCCTCAAAGCCCTCTACGAGGAAGCACTTGCCGTGGAGGATGTCGTCGGACTCGTCATCGGCACACGGCCCGACTGCATCAACGACACCCTCTTAGACTATTTTGAAGAACTCAACCGCCGCACATTCCTCATCGTTGAATATGGCGTGGAAACCTGCAACGACGACACACTGCGCCTCATCAACCGTGGACACGACTTCGCCTGTGCTCGCCAGGCTATAGAAAAGACCGCCCGCCGCGGCATCCGTACCGGTGCGCATATCATCCTCGGTCTGCCCGGTGAAGATGCAGAAGAGAGTCTCCGGCAGGCGCCAATCATTTCTTCTCTCCCCCTGACGACGCTGAAAATCCACCAGTTGCAGATCATCCGGGGTACCCGCCTTGCGAAAATGTATGCTGACCATCCCTTTCATCTTTACACCGTTGAGGAATATATCCGGCTCATTGCCGCCTATATCCGTCTGCTCCGTCCCGACCTCATACTCGAACGCTTCGTCAGCCAGAGCCCTGCCGACCTGCTCATTGCGCCCAGATGGGGGCTGAAGAACTATGAGTTTACCCACCGCCTGCACAATTATCTGAAAGGAATGCGGACAACACATGAATACGGACAATGTATAAAGGAAGAACGAACACAGACCGAATAACGGAAGAACAGACGAAGCCATCAACGACTATGACATTCTGTCCCATTCGTCTGACACGATGTCACACGAAGGCTAAAGGCACAGGATTTGAGTGACAGACAATATAAAATAAAAAAACGAACACACTTCGATGCCTATAACCATAAGGCTGAAGAAAATATAGAAAGGAGACTGAAGAATGACATTTGAGAAATTTACAATTAAAGCACAGGAGGCTGTCCAGAGTGCAGTGAACACCGCACAGCGCAACGGGCAGCAGACCATCGAGCCGCTACACCTGCTTGCCGGCGTGATGGACAAGGGAAAAGATGTGACGAACTACATCTTCCAGAAGCTGGGTGTGAACGCACAGACCGTAGAGAATGCCGTCCAGAGCGAAATGAGCCATCTGCCGAAAGTATCGGGCGGTGAGCCTTATTTCTCCTCTGAAGCCAATCAGGTGATGCAGCGCACGTTGGACATCTCGCAGAAGATGGGCGACGAGTTCGTCAGTATCGAGCCGATGCTGCTGGCACTGCTGGCGGTCAACTCAACGGCAAGCCGGATTCTGAAAGATGCCGGATGTGCAGAGAAAGAGATGACGGCAGCCATCAACGACCTGCGACAGGGGCAGAAGGTACAGACACAGAGCGGTGACGAAAACTACCAGTCACTGCAGAAATTTGCACGCAACCTTGTCGAGGATGCCCGTGCAGGAAAGCTCGATCCGGTAATCGGACGTGACGAGGAAATCCGCCGTGTACTGCAGATACTGTCCCGCCGTACGAAGAACAACCCGATTCTCATCGGTGAACCGGGCACAGGAAAGACGGCTATCGTCGAAGGACTGGCCGAAAGAATCGTCCGCGGCGACGTACCAGAAAACCTGAAGGACAAGCAGCTCTACTCGCTGGATATGGGGGCGATGCTCGCCGGAGCAAAATACAAAGGTGAGTTTGAGGAGCGGCTGAAGAGCGTTATCAAGGAGGTGACGAAAGCCGAAGGCAACATCATCCTCTTCATTGATGAAATCCACACGCTGGTCGGTGCAGGCGGCGGCGAGGGTGCCATGGATGCCGCCAACATTTTGAAGCCGGCTCTGGCACGTGGCGAACTGAGGGCCATCGGTGCGACAACATTGAACGAGTACCAGAAATACTTCGAGAAGGACAAGGCCCTGGAGCGTCGTTTCCAGACTGTCATGGTGGATGAGCCGGACGAGCTGGATGCCATCTCCATCCTCCGTGGACTGAAAGAACGCTACGAGAACCACCACAAGGTACGTATCCAGGACGACGCCTGCATTGCAGCCGTGAAGCTCTCAGAGCGTTACATCTCCGACCGTTTCCTGCCCGACAAAGCCATCGACCTGATGGACGAGGCAGCTGCCAAGCTGCGCATGGAGCGCGATTCCGTACCCGAGGAACTGGACGAGATAACCCGCCGGCTGAAACAGCTCGAGATTGAGCGTGAGGCCATCAAGCGGGAAGACGACACCGAGAAGATCGCACAGCTCGACAAGGAGATTGCCGAACTCAGGGAACAGGAGCATAGCTTCCGTGCAAAATGGGAAGGCGAACGTGCCCTGGTGAACAAGATTCAGCAGGACAAGCAGGAGATGGAGAACCTCAAATATGAGGCCGACCGTGCCGAGCGTGAGGGCAACTACGAGCGTGTCGCTGAAATCCGCTACTCGAGGCTGAAACAGCTGGAAGACGACATAAAGAACATCCAGCAGCAGCTGCAGGCCACGCAGGGCGGACAGGCCATGGTGCGTGAGGAGGTTACCGAGGATGACATCGCCGAGGTAGTAAGCCGCTGGACAGGCATTCCTGTCACGAAGATGCTGCAGAGCGAGAAGGACAAGCTGCTCCATCTGGAGGACGAACTCCACAAGCGTGTCATCGGACAGGACGAGGCCATCACGGCCGTGGCAGATGCCGTGCGCCGTTCACGTGCCGGCCTGCAGGATCCGAAGAAACCTATTGCATCGTTCATCTTCCTCGGAACAACGGGTACAGGTAAGACCGAACTGGCAAAGGCATTGGCTGACTATCTTTTCAACGACGAGTCGATGATGACGCGGATTGACATGAGCGAGTATCAGGAGAAATTCAGCGTCACACGACTTATCGGTGCGCCTCCGGGGTACGTAGGCTACGATGAAGGAGGCCAGCTGACCGAGGCCGTACGCCGCAAACCTTACTCGGTCGTGCTCTTCGACGAGATAGAAAAGGCGCATCCCGACGTGTTCAACATCCTCTTGCAGGTACTGGACGACGGACGACTGACGGACAACAAGGGGCGGACGGTGAACTTCAAGAACACGATTATCATCATGACGTCCAATCTGGGGTCGCAGTATATCCAGCAGCAGTTCGAGAATCTCACCGATTCCAACCGTGAGGAAGTCATCGAAAAGGCGAGGACTACCGTGATGGAAATGTTGAAGAAGACCATCCGTCCGGAGTTCCTCAACCGTATCGACGAGACCATCATGTTCCTGCCGTTGACAAAGGAGCAGATCGGAGGTGTCGTACGGCTGCAGCTGGAGCGTGTGAAGGCTATGCTCGAACCACAGGGCATCAACCTCCAGTGGACCGACCCTGCCATCAGCTATCTGGCCGGGGTAGGCTACGATCCGGAGTTCGGCGCACGTCCCGTCAAGCGGGCTATCCAGCGGTATGTGCTGAACGACCTCAGCAAGTCTCTGCTTTCAGGCAGTGTCAACCGTGACAAGCCGGTCATCATCGACTGCTTCGGCGAGGGACTGACCTTCAGGAACTAAGCATTCACCGCATCCTCTTCCCAAGGTGGAAGAGGTGCCGAAAGCAGAGAACAGAGCCATATAGTAAAATCAAACAAGACAAAGCGGGAGAAGTCCATTCCGGACTTCTCCCGCTTTGTCTATATGGGGTGGGACGTTTTCTAATACTTATAATCCTTTGCCAGTCCGCCTGCACTCGTCTCTTTGTACAGTGACGGAATGTCGTGCCCGGTCTGCTTCATCACCTCCACTACCCGATCAAACGATACGCGGTGGTGCCCGTCGCTGAACGAGGCATACAGCTGTGCATCCAAGGCACGGCAGGCGGCAAAAGCATTGCGCTCTATACAAGGAATCTGCACCAGACCGCAGACGGGGTCGCAGGTCATGCCCAGATGGTGTTCAAGTCCCATCTCCGCAGCATACTCGATCTGTGAGGGCGTACCGCCGAACAACTGGCAGGAGGCGGCCGAAGCCATGGCACAGGCCACACCGACCTCACCCTGACAGCCTACCTCCGCACCGGAAATCGACGCATTGTACTTCACGACATTGCCGAAGAGACCGGCCGTCGCCAAAGCATGCAGCACCTTTGTCTCTGAGAACTCGTGTCCTTTCGCCAGATGATAGAGCACTGCCGGCACAACCCCGCAGGCCCCGCAGGTGGGAGCCGTGACGATCGTCCCGCCCGAAGCATTCTCTTCGCTGACTGCCAGAGCGTATGCGTAAACCATCCCACGGCTCTGCAGGGACGGCTTGTAACCGCGTGCCCTTATGTAGTAAGTAGGGGCTTTGCGTGCGAGGTTCAACGGTCCGGGCAATGCACCCTCACTGTCAAGACCACGCTCGACAGCCGCCTGCATGGCATGCCACACCTCACGCAGATAATCCCAGAAATCATCGGTCTCGCATTGCTTCACATATTCCCAGTAGCCCCGTCCATGATGTTCGCACCAGGACTGGATGTCCTTGAGCGTGTGCAGGTCGTATACAGAATCCTGATGGAAACAGTCGCCTGTAGCCTTCCCCTCCGACAGAGCACCGCCGCCGACGCTGTAGACCGTCCATTCGTCTTCTATTTTCTGATGGCTATCATACGCACGGAACACCATGCCGTTGGGATGATAAGGCAGGAACACCTCCGGTTCCCATTTGATTTCCACCGGGGCTACCGGCTTCAACACGTCGATGACGGCCTTGTCCGTCATGTGCCCCCTGCCCGTAGCAGCCAGACTTCCATACAGTGTCACCTCGAAACGCACTGCCTCTGGATGACGGCCGGCGAAGATGACGGCGGCCCGCTGCGGTCCCATCGTATGGCTGCTCGACGGTCCTTTTCCGATTCTGAATATTTCTCTTAGTGATTCCATACTGGTTTACCCTTCAATACCTCTTTTACTCTTTTTATTCTATTGTGCTGCAAAATTACGAAAAAAACCGCAACGATACAGCATACGACACATAAATTATCAGGCAGACATTTAAGGGGAAACCTTTCACCGTCGCAACTTTTTCAGTAACTTTGCAGTCATCATTTCATAGCTACCAACAGTGAAAACAATGGAAAAAGAAGACCATATCGACCGTGCGCTGGTTTTCATGGAAAACCTCGAGAAGCTCGGCGAGCAGTTACGCAACGCCCAGCAGCAGCTGATATTGACGATGGAGCACATACTGGCAATGGAACAGAACCACCAGACCGACACGGATGAGTACCGTGAGCAGGAAAGGCACTGCAGAAATCTTCATGCAATAGTCGACAAGTGGCAGCCGGTCTATGAGGAGAAGATAGAGATGCTGAAAGAAATCAAAAGAGAAGCTGGGAAATAAACAGACAATATATGGAGAAAGAGAAGAAGAAAGACAAGGGCGGCATGATGAGTGTCATTGCCGCCTTAGGAGCCAACGTACTGGTAGCCATATCGAAGTTCGTGGGATTTGCGGTCTCCGGGTCGGCCGCCATGCTGAACGAATCGATCCACAGCATCGTGGACTGCGGCAATGAGATACTCCTGCTGGTAGGCAATCGGCAGGCAGAAGCGAAAATTAGCGAACAGCATCCGTTCGGACAGGCACGTGCCAAGTACTTCTACAGCATGGTCGTAGCCATGATGCTCTTCTTTGCCGGCGGTGCGCTGGGCATCATGGAAGCGGCACAGAAGCTGTTCCACCCGGAACACAGCGTGGAGAACACATGGCTGGTCATGGCGATTCTCCTCTTTGGACTGATGGTGGAAAGTGCCAGCCTGCACGTCGCTTTCAAAGAAATAAAGGAGCTGAACAAAGACCGACTGCCGCTCTACCGGTTTCTGCGGGAGAGCCGTCACAGCGAAATTCTCATCATCTTTGCCGAAGACAGTTGCGCCGTCGTTGGTCTGCTGATAGCTCTGGCCGGTACGCTCCTGAGCCATTTCACAGGCAATCCGTTCTACGATGCACTGTCGGGTGTGCTGATCGGCGTACTGCTCTGCACCGCAGCCCTCTTCCTCGCACGTGAATTCTACAGTCTGCTCATCGGCGAGAGCGTTACAGAGAAAGATCTGACACGCATCAAGACCTCGTTCAACCGACCGGAAATCAGCCGGCTCATCAACATTAAGACCATCCATCTCAGTCCTACGGACATCCTCGTCACGACAAAGATTGACGTGAAGGACGAGTATGAAGCCCGGACCCCAGAACTGATCAATGACATCGAACGGCATATACGTGCGGCTTTCCCGGCCTACAACATTTACATTTATATTGAGACGGATAAATACCGGGAAGATTACAAGAGAGGCCTTAATTCCACAACCGCTCCAGTCCGTTTATCACATTGCTGTCGATGTTCATCAGATACGTAACTTCTCCTATATTGACAGCTCTTTGCATCATACAGTCTGCCCTGACCACATAATCCCCCCTTCCCCCATAGGGGGAGTTTAATGATAAGCCCTCGAAAAGATTTCAGTCCTGTGCGCTTAAATTCGTTCATCACATAAAAAACACCACCATAAGTGACAATGTTCTCTCTTTTTTTATTGCTATCTTTCCTCTAAAGGGAAAACATTTTCTTTATCCGACTGGCCTATGAATCACAGTTTTTATGTAAATTTGTCATGCTAAATTTATGAGTTGTCTATTCAAGAACTCCATCCCTTTTCAGAATTGTCTAATTGTATCAGCCTTAATAGTTTTCAGAAAATTAAGCAGAACTGTAAGAGGTGTTGTACTAATCCCGACAGAAGAGTTGTATGATACTTATCCCGAGTTCAGGTCATAGTAGCAGTATACCTGCATAGAATTTTTAGAACATACCTTAACTGCCAATGGGCAGTGCGAGACGAAGTCAATATGAAAAGACCATTTCAAAACTCATTTTTGAGTAAAGAAATGGTCTTTTCTTTGTTTCCCGAAGGAACTCTACTTACAGGTTAGAAGCTGTCAAGCTGTGAATCTGCTCTTGATGCACCTTCGTCCAGCATGCATCGAAGTTGAAATCAAAATCAGTAAAGGGGACAGGCATGACTGCTTAGCGGTCGGCAGGCCACCGTTGGGAGCATCCGTTCGATGCGGAAGTAGATCCCAGATCGATTTGGGTCCCGGAGCAGATCAGCATGTATGCACTTCTGTTGAAAATGGGATGCTGAAGACCTGAATCCCATAAGTAGATAGGCGTACTCGACCAATAGTGCCCTCCTCCCGGACCACCTCTTTGGTCATAGAAACCAAGATCGGGAAGATAGAAATAATCATTTATGTTGGCGGGTTTACGCTCCGAATGACCTGAAGCAACACGACATGACGGAATAGTAGGCAGCCTCTTTTTTCTATAATCTATGCCATCGGGCGAGACATTCTTCAAATCGGATACGGATTTACCTTCCTCCGCTGCAATGACACTCAGTTTCTTTATCCAGGTACCTCCATGGTAGAGATGATCCATACAGACCCAAAGAGAGTTGTCCCAGTAGAAATCACCTTTCTTTACATACCAGTATAATTCGTTGACGTTAGGACAATCCTTGCAACTGCGTTTGGCCTCTATGTCGGCATTGCGAGGAAGATTATCCGGAAACTCTCTGTACCAACGGGGATCGGTGTTGTCCTTAGGGTAATGGGCGCGGTAAGCAATAAAGAAAGGATCCTGCTCGGGGATAGCGCTGTTCCATTCATAACCTTTCCAATAGTGCTGCCCAACGGCGGCATCCCACATATAGTAGGTGTCGGCCGGGTATTCGGGCACTTGCAGGTTCTGGCTGATGACCTTGTTCTTGCCGGCAGTGAAGGTTACGTTGCTGTATTCCTTGGTGATGGTGCCCCAGACGTTGGTGCCGCCTTCATTCTCTCCAACCCCAACCCGAATGGGTTCGTGGATGGTGTATTCCACAGTGAATTTGCTGTACGTGTCCGGCGCGATGACCATGATGGCGGCATTGGCCTCGGCATTGGGAGCTGTCAGCGGGATGGGGAAATTGTTCAATTTCAGTTCTATGTAGTTGTTGTCGCTTGTGGTAGCGGGACGGGAGCTGAGGTCGATGCCGTTGTCGTCGAATTTGAATATTCCGCAGACAGCTTTGTCGGCCGTCACCTTGATTTGCTCGATCTTGGATTTGGCAACGCCTTTCTGCAAGGTATAGGGCAGGAAAGTGATGTAGGAGGCCTTGTGATCGATCATGAAAGTGTAATTCCCGTCGGCTTGCCGGTACGCCGTGCCTGTACCGCAGTCGCCGTATTGGGCAAGATTCGGGGTATCGTTGGGCTTGGTCTGCTCTTGCTTTCTCTCTATTTTAGCTCTGTACAACATAGGATATTCCCCGTTCCCAATATAGCGCATAGGATATTGGGAGGCAGTCAACTCACCGACACGAAACCAGAACGTAGCTCTGGATGTACGGTCTTTGCCCGAGGCTTTAAGCTGATCCCTGATGTCGCTCCCGTCGGCACCAAAGAATTTTGGTTCATGTGTGTCGCGATCTACCTCTGATCCCACCCCGACTAATTCGGCTCCATTCCAGTAGAATTTGATGCCCGTCCCGGTATATTCGCCGACGACACGCGTCGTGGGACTCGTGGGGTCTGCAGGCAGCACCTCGTTGTTTACGGAAAAGGCCGTCAATCCTGCGGTGTCAGGCTTCTGCTTCGGGTTCTGTCCGTCGGTCTCCGCATCGTCCGTGGCGCAGGCCGTGAACAGCACGGCGGCAAGGGCCAGCAGCGATAAAATGCTTGCTTTTTTCTTCTTTCTTTTCATTTTCTTGTTGTTTTCGTTCGTTACCAGTCAAGTTTTTTCCCGTAGGAGGACTCTCCGTCGTCCTCTTCGTCTTCCCAGCCGAAAGAGTCGATGCGGCGGGCATGCAGGGGGCTGTCGTCGTTGCCTGCGTCGTTGTGTCCGCCGGAGAACTGCTGCAGCAGTGGGCCGTGGCCGAGAGAGACGACCTTCACCTGCGGTATCATGTAAGTGGGCCTCGCATTGGTTTCTTGTCTGTTTTTCTTCTGTTTCATATATTTTCTGTTTTATGAGTTTGATTGCACTTATTCCCTTTGCCCGACGAGACAAAAGGACACAGAAAAGCGGACGAAGGGAACTCATGCGAAGCCCTTTGTCTGCCGGGATTGCGGCACGCCATGCGCGCGCGTATGCGAACGTTTTTTAGAGGGAGGTCAGCGACGGTGCGCCTGTGTGTTAGCAAAATATCCGGGACTGCCAAATATAAAGCGTTAAAAGTTGCAAGGAAACCTCTGTTTCCCCGCAGTCCCTTGCTGCCGCCGTTGATATTTTCCTTTGCCGTCATATTCACACAGTCAACTGCAGTCTCCTGACAAGAGACTACAGATTCCTGGGCAAAGGGAGGCAAAATCTGTTGAAGATGCAAATAATTTACAGAGAAATTCCACAAAATTATCTCCGCTTATTACTTATTACTTTTTCGCCGACACGGATCTTCTCCAGCTACAAGCCGACTTCTCTCCCGCCAATATACGGCATGGAGCAGGCCGTCAACACGACTGGTGTCTACCGCCAACACGATAGGTGACAGGCATCGGCACATCTGCAGAAAAGGCCTGTCCAATCCTGTCACTGTCATATACTGTAAAATGGCAATGGACACTTATTCAAGTTTCCATTGCCATTTCTTCATGTCGACACATCCGTTCGGACGGAAGGTGATGCCCTCAGCTTCCAACAGCCGGCGTTGCTCCTGCCAGCCGGGAACCGTGCGTCCGGTGCTGTTGACGACCCTGTGACAGGGCAGTCCGTCGCTCTCCGCCGCCCCATGCAGCACGCTTCCAACCAGACGGCAATGAGTGGGATGACCCGTAAGCCAGGCCACCTGACCGTAGCTAAGTACCCTCCCACGAGGGATAGATGCCACAATGCTATATACGTCCTTGCGGAACGAAGTAATATCTACAGCCATCAGGGAGTTCAAGGGAATTAAGCCGACACCTTACCTTACACTTCCTCTACTATCTGCCGTTGCAGGAGCGAGAGGGACATAGGAAGACCTCATCCGTCATCACCCATCCATCAGTCATTCCCATATTTTCAAATTCTTACAGACGGCACCGAGGCCGTCTGTAAGGACGTATATGTTCAGAGTTCAGCCTCAACAGCCTTCCGCACTTCCTTGAGGTCGACTGTCGGCTCGAAGCGGGCTACGACCTCACCATTGCGGTTGATGAGAAACTTAGTGAAGTTCCATTGGATGTCGTTCTGCTTGCGGGGCTCCGTGTTCGCCTTGTTGTACAGATCTTCCATAACGGCTGCCAGTTTAGCCTCATAAGCACCGCCGGCATATCCCTTCTGGCTCTTCAACCACGCATAGAGCGGGAGTTCGTCGGCACCGTTCACATTGCTCTTCTTGAACTGCGGGAAGTCTGCTCCGAACTTCATCGTGCAGAACTCATGGATTTCCTCATCCGTACCGGGAGCCTGATGGCCGAACTGATCGCAGGGAATGTCAAGGATTTCCAGCCCCTTGTCCTTCAGGCTGTGGTACATAGCCTCCAGGTCTTCATACTGCGGAGTGAAGCCGCAGCCGGTTGCCGTATTGACGATGAGCAGAACCTTCCCCTTGTATGTTCCGAGACTTACCTCGTTGCCTTTCTTGTCTTTCAGATTGAAATCGTAAACTGTTGCCATAATTCTTTTCTTTATTTAATTCTAATATTGTTTTCTTATCATCTAAATATCAAACAGAACTGTTCCTATACCGAACCCACGGCCAGTTGCAGAGCATCAACGCCCTGACCGCTGCAAACATTTCCATATAGTAATCTTTCCAACTTCCATTTGACGGTGCAAAGATAAAACAAAGTCATTACACCGCTAACGATTACGGCCAGATTTAACATCATTTCATAACAAATCCCCATTTCCTCATCGACGTTAATCCAACTTAACAGTTAGGCTATTACCAGCAACTGCTACAACCAATTCTTCCAACTTGTACCACCTACCCATCACATTTTGGATAGTTTTTTAGGCGGAAAAGAAAACGCCCAGGAATCCGATGAGACCCTGGGCGTTATGATATTGCAGATATAAAAGGCTGCGGACACTAAGCTGCGGTTGCAATCCACTCATATACGAAACTGCATACACCGAAGAGGAGGATGCCTGCCATACAGACGGCCAAAGCGAACTTGGTGTTGCAGTCACTCCTGAAGGCCGGCAACGGATTGTCGGTGCGGACAATGTACATCGCCTTGACTATCTTGAGATAGTAGTAGAGTGAAACGACCGTATTGACCAGCGCAATGAAGACAACGGCGTATGCCCATGCGCCCATCGTCGTATTGATGTCGGCGCCGTTGACACCCGACATGAACACGAAGAACTTGGAGAACATTCCTGCAAACGGAGGGATGCCGCCGAGCGAGAACATGGCCAGGGTCATCAGGAAGCTCAAGCGAGGGTTGGTCCGGTAGAAGCCGTTATAGTCGCTGATATTGGTCTTGCCGCCATTGTTCTGCTCTACGACACTGATAATCGTGAAGACCGCCATGTTGGCAACCACGTAAATCAAGACATAGTAACTCAAGGCAGTAACCGAGTTCTCCCAGTCGTTGCCGATGGCAGCCAGCATGATGTAGCCCGCCTGTGAAATGGAGCTGAATGCCATGAAGCGTTTCAATTCCCCCTGCCGTACTGCAAAGAGGTTGGCAATGGTGATGGAAAGCACCACGACGATCATCAGCAGCACGTGCCAGTAGGCCATGATACCGCCGAAGACATGGAAGAGAATGCTCAGCAGCGTAAAGGCTGCAGCTCCCTTGGAAATGACGCTCAGATAGCCGGTAACAGTTGTCGGCGCACCCTGATAGGTATCAGCCGTCCAAAAGTGGAACGGCACGAGGGAGATCTTGAAGCCGAGACCGCTGAAGAAGAAGACAAGTCCCATGATGGTCAGCGGAGTTGCCTGCATCTTTGCAGCAACGTCTGCAAAGTAGAGCGTACCGAACTCACCGTACAGAAAGCTGATGCCATAAATCATCACGCCACTTGAAAAGGTGGCCGTCAGGATGAACTTGGCAGCAGCCTCGGCAGAGTTCTTACGGTACATATCGAAGGCTACGGCACATGCCAAAGGTACGGAAGCCATCTCGAGTCCGAGGAAGAACATCAGGAAGTTTCCAGCACTCATCATGGCAAACATACCCAGAAGTGTCGAGACAATGAGCATATAAAATTCGCCTTCCTTGCCGCCCTTCGCCGCCCATACACGGCTCTGCAGGACAACGATGAAGGTTCCCATGGAAAGAATGGCCTTCATGACGTTGACAGCGGAAGACGTAACGTACATACCGCCGAATGCCGTCTGCGCCTCCATCGGAAACAGGCATACGAACGTGTTGAGCAAAAGGAGCACAGAAGCCAGCGGATTGAACCACCTGCGCTCTTCAGTCTTTGCCGTTGCAAAGTCGGCAACGAACAAAACAATCAGGACAGCAACGAGACTTGCCTCCGGAATCATCTTAAAGAAATCACTATAATTCATTTCGCCAGTTTGTTAAAGATTACCCAGTGTTGGTACATATGCGATGATATGGTCGAAGATAGGATGAACGGCATCGATGATCATGTTTTCGAAGAAGAGCGGACAAAGTCCCAGCCCTGCAACGCAGAAAATCAATGCACCGACCGCAAAGCGTTCGTCCCATGTGGCATCGTGCAGCTCATAGAACTTCTTGTTAGGTATCGCCTGGAAGAGAATCTTTCCGACAACACGGAGGATGTAAACTGCCGTGATGACGATGGCCGTACAGGAAATGATGGTTGCCACACGATGGAACATACCGGCATTCTCGAACGAACCTACGAAGATGGTCATCTCGGCAACGAAACCGGAGAAGCCCGGCAGACCGAGGTTGGCAAGGCCGGCAACAACGTATGATACGGCGAGGAATGGGATGACTTTCATCAGGCCGCCGAGGTAACGGACATCACGTGTCCCTGCACGGTGGTAAATCATACCGATGCAGGCGAAGAACAAGGCAGTCATCAGACCGTGAGAAAGCATCTGCAGGATGGCTCCCGTGATAGCGGTCTGAGTCATCATCAACAATGCGAAGAGCACCATGCCACAATGGGACACTGATGAGTAGGCATTGATGTATTTCAGGTCAGTCTGTACACAAGCTGACAGGGCGCCATAGACGACAGAGATAGTCGTCAGCACGAGGAATACCGGTGCCCATGTCTGCAAAGCATCCGGCATCAGGAACATCGCAATACGCAGACAGCCATAGCCGCCGAGCTTCATCAGCACGCCCGCATGGAGCATGGAGACTGCCGTCGGGGCAGAAGCATGACCGTCGGGAGACCATGTGTGGAACGGGAACAGTGCGCCGAGCACACCGAAGCCGATGAACACAAAGGGAAAGAAGATGTTCTGTGCGTTCTTGGGCATGGCATGCATACGTGCCAGCTCAGTGACATCCATTGTGGTGGCACCGCTGAAATAGTAGATGCCGAGTATGCCGAGTATCAAAAGGGCTGATCCGCCCATCAGCATCAGGGTAAGCTTCATGGCAGAATACTCCTTCGGTCCTGTACCCCATACACCGATGAGGAGGTACATCGGAATAAGTGCCACCTCGTAGAACATGAACATCGTGAACATATCCGTAGAAATGAAGAAGCCAAAGACACCTGAAGCCAGAAGCACGAACCAGAGGAAATATTCTTTCTTCATCGGTTCAAGCTGCCAACTGGCAAAAGTACCCGTGAAGACGATGACGGCAGAAAGCAGAATCATCACGACGGAAATACCGTCCACACCTACCGAGAAGGCGATGTTCAACGGTTTGAACCACATTACGGAGTTCGCCAACAGCATCGCATCATGATTACCTGCGTTGCGCTGCTGAACGAAATAGACAGTCAGCCAGATTGCACCTACCAGAAGTGCCGTAGAGCCGGCTACCATCACGCCGCGTACCTGATTATCGTTCTTGGCAACCCACAGGCCGCAGAGCATCAGGACGGGGATAATTACAAATATAGTTAATATCCAACTCATTTTTTTAAATCAAGCAAAGTAATACTAATGTTAATGCTACTGTACCGGTGATAAACCATACAGCATACTGACGGACATCGCCACTCTGCCATGAACGGATAGACTCACCAGCCTCCTGTGTACCCCAAGCCATGAAATTGAATGTGCCGTCAATAACGTGACGGTCGAACCATGCTATTGGAATAGAGAAGCAACGGAACACAATCTCGTGTGTGAAGAACTGCCATGCATTATCAATATAGAATCTGTTGAGGGCAGCCTTGTGCAAACGTGGGAATGTACGCTGCAAAGCGTCAGCAACAGGCTGTTTCTTGCCTGCATACATCCAGGTTGAAAGAGCAATACCGATAACTGCTGCAATGATACTGGTAGTAGCAATGCTCCAGTCAATATGGATATCATAGTTCAAACCATTGGCACTTACAAAATGACCGAATGGTATCCAGCCTGCACAGACAGAGATGGCAGCAAGGAATACCAATGGACCCCACATTACGAAAGGAACTTCCTGTGGACGGCGACGGTTCTCTGGGTCCTGCTCATAGTAAGACTCGCCCCAGAAGATAACATAGTAAAGACGGAACATATAGAACGCTGTCATACCAGCTACGAGGGTCATAATCCACTTCAAAGCCTGACCTTCAACACCCGGCAGGGCATTACAGGCGGAGATGATCTCATCCTTCGAGAAGAAGCCTGCAAAAGGAGGAATACCGGCGATTGCCAGACAGCCGATCAGGAAACAGATGTTGGTAATCGGCATGTACTTGTGCAGCCCGCCCATATACTCCTTGAAGTTGCTGCCGATGATGACAATGATTGCACCAGAGCAGAGGAAGAGCAGTGCCTTGAACATGGCATGGGTGAAGAGGTGGAACATGGCAGCCATATAACCGAGGCCGCCATGATGGAGATACTCGGCACTGTTGAACGAACCGTTCCTGCTGTCATAGAAGCAGACACCGAGCGCAACAAGCATATAGGCAATCTGCGAGATGGTAGAGAAGGCCAGACCTCGCTTGATGTCACGCTGTGTACAGGCTACAGCTGCTGCATAGAAGGCTGTGAACGCTGCAATCCACGCAATCCAGTGAAGCTGTTCCTGCGCACCGAACTGTACGTAGATCGGAAGTAGAGAAGCGACCTGGAACACACCGGCAACGACCATGGTGGCCGCATGAATCAAGGCAGACACCGGCGTCGGACCCTCCATGGCATCCGGCAGCCAGATGTGCAGCGGGAACATGGCCGACTTACCGGCACCACCGATGAACATCAGGAAAAGTGCCGTCGGCAGTACCCAGGCAAGTGCCGGGTTAGCAGCCAATGCCGTCAGCTTGCTGACAAGACCGGGATTGACATTGAGGTCGTAGTTGAATGTTCCTACATAGAAGCTAAAGAACAGAATACCAATCAGGAAGAACAGGTCAGCAAAACGTGTGACGATAAAAGCCTTCTTGCTGGCGTGTACTGCTGCGTGCTTCGGGTAATAGAACCCGATCAGCAGATAAGAGCATACACCCACCAGCTCCCAGAACAAATACATCTGGAAGATATTGGTAGCCACCACGAGTCCGAGCATGGACATCGTAAAGAGCGACAGGTAAGCATAGAAACGCTGGAAACCGTGCTCATACTCCTCAAACTTATAGTTCTCGTCACGTTCAGCCATATAACCGAACGAATAGATGTGAACCATGAAGCTGACAGTAGTAATGACGATCAGCATCATCACACTGATAGGCGAAAGGCGCAAACCAATATTAAAGGTCAACAGCTCTGTAAACTTCAACCAGGTGAGGTTGAAAGTCGTAACAGTCGGGTACACACCACTTGCCAGACGGCCGTCAGTCACGTTGAAAGTCTCGCCCATGGCAGTGTACTCGCCCGTATAGAAGAAATAGCGGTAAGCCGTGTAGAGGCTGAGAACAAACAGCGTGCCCACCACGCAGGCACCAATGATGCCAGCCACCTTGCGAGGCATCTTCATTCCGAACAATCCAAGCACAATAGCACTCAGGAACGGGAGAAGAAGTATCAAAAATGCGTAATCAAACATATTTGTTTTCTCTTTATAATTTCATATTTTCAATACTGTTCACCTGATCGCTGTGGAAATGACGGTAAACATTGATGATGATTGCGAGTGCAACAGCCGACTCGGCCGCGCTTACACCGATGGAGAAGAGCGTGAAGAACATCCCCTCATACCCATCAGGAAAGAGCAGGCGGTTGAATGCTGCGAAATTGATATCCACGCTGTTGAGGATCAACTCTACGGAGATAAGCATTGCAACAAGGTTGCGACGAGTCACGAACCCGAAGACTCCGATGAAGAACAACAGTCCGCTAAGGACAAAGAAATATCCTACTGGTATCATTTGCTTTCCTCCTTTTTCTTATTGTTCAAAATAACGAGACCGCCGATAATGCAGGCCAGAAGGAATACGGAGATGAACTCGAACGGGAGCACATAACCGTATTTGTCGGCACTCATCAGCGTCTGACCGACAACATCCATGGAAATTTCCTTGGACAGTGCGTCGCCGTTCACGACCGTACTACGGATGAGTTCGTTCTTCAAAAGAACGACGGTTACCGTCCCCAGACCTGCCAGGGCAATGGCAGCTGCAAGGAATGTACGTTTGCCCAGCCAACGCTCGGAGAGTCCCTGCAGGGTACGCTTGCTTACCAGCTGGATTGCAAAGATGTACATCATGGTGATGCCGCCGGCATAAATGCTGATCTGGACGGCACCCAGAAAAGTATAATCAAGCAGGAAATAGAGACCCGCAACGCCGAAGAGGACAAACAGCAATGCTGTCGCAGCCCGCATGATACGCTTCGTCGACACGCAGAATACGGCGGAAGCCAGTATTACAACGGCGAGAACCGCAAACATAATTAATCTTGCCATATCTCTGATCCTTTATTTCTTTTTAGTATTGAATGTTCCGACCTTCCAGTCGGCACCGCCGTCGATGACCTCGGGCAGAGAGCCACCCTTGTAGACTTCCTTGTCAAGATGGAGAACCAGCTTGGATCGGTCGAAGACAGCATTCTCGAAATCGTTTGTAAACTCAATTGCATCGAAGTTACAGGCATTGACGCACAGCTCACAGAACATACAGTCGCCCAAGTCGTACTGATAATCCAGGAGCTGTTTCTTCTTTCTGCCTGTTTCCGGATTGGTAACCATCTCCGATGCTATCTTGATAGTACCGTTCGGACAGGCCTTCTCGCACATGGTACAGGAAGTACACTTGTAATTTCCTTCTTCGTCACGCTTAAAGACCAGCCGACCGCGGTGACGCTTGGCTACATGAAGGGTTGTCTTGCGGTTCTCAGGATACTGCTCGGTAGACTTCGGTGTGAAGTATTCCTTCATGGTCACCTTCATACCTGTAGCAAGCGTCTTGAGCGCACTCCCGACCTCACCAAAATATGATTGTTTCTTATCTTCCATTCTCTTTAACCGTTAATAGTGAATGTCCAGCCAAAAGCAACACATACGGTCATCAACACGAGGATGACCAGTGACAGCGGCATGAGATACTTCCACTCCAATTTCAGAATCTGATCGACACGAAGACGTGGGAAAGTCCACTTGATCCACATCAGCAGGAATACCACTACGAAAGTCTTTCCGAGGAACCAGACGATACCCGGAATATAGTTCATAACAGCATCGAAGCTGTCCAGACCGATATTCAATGGAGCCCAACCGCCTAAAAACACGGTCGCGGCGATACCTGACACGACAAACAGATTAAGGTACTCTGCCAGGTAATAGAAGCCGAATCCCATGCCGCTATACTCCGTATGGTAACCGGCTGTCAGCTCACTCTCAGCCTCGGCCAGGTCGAACGGACCACGGTTCGCCTCGGCGTTACCGGCGACGCAGAACACAAGGAATGCTAATATGGCGGGAATATGTCCCTGTACAATCAACCACTGCCACGGTCCCGTCTGTGTCTCGACAATGCCGGACACCTGCATCGTACCCGTCAGGATCACTGCCGAAATAAGGCAGAGTCCCAGTGACAGCTCGTAAGAAATCATCTGTACCGCACCACGCATGGCCGAAAGAACAGAATACTTGTTGTTACTGCCCCAGCCCGCAAGAAAGATACCCAGCACACCGATGGAACTGATGGCCGTCACGAGGAAGATGCCCACGTTGAAATCCAGGATATGCGCTCCGTTGTTCCAAGGCAGGAAAGAGAACGTACCGACAGAGGCGATGATGACCAGGAAAGGCGCAAGATAATAAAGCAGCTTGTCAGCCTTATCAACGGCAAAAATCTCCTTGATCAGCATCTTCAGCACGTCGGCAAAGACCTGCAGGGTCCCCCACCAACCTACTCTGACAGGACCGATACGGCACTGGAAGTAGGCGCAGACCTTACGCTCCATGAAGATAAGTACGATGGCAAGCAGAGCATAAGCAAGGAGAATCGCCAGTCCCACCACGACGCACTCAATCAGAACAGTCCAGAAATTGCCCAGCCCACACGTGATGCGGAGCAATTCATCGAACCATGTTGTTACTATTCTAAAATCGAACATAGTATGATTTTAATTCTTAATTGATTACTTTAATGATAGCCTCGTCAGCGGTCAATATCCGGGATGACGAAGTCGAGCGCAGCACCGGTCGTCACCAGGTCGGCAATCTTCTCGCCGCGCAGCATCTTGTCCATCGCACCAACCAGCGTCAGACCCATCGGGCGGAACTTCAGCCGGTAGGCCGTCTTGTCCCCACGTGAATCCAGATAAGCACCGAATTCACCGCTGGCTCCCTCGACAGAGAAGTACCACTGTCCCTCTGGAACCTTGATAATCGGCTTCTGCTTGACATAGAACTCACCCTCAGGGATATTGTCAATCAGCTGTTCAATGATATTGAGACTCTGGTAAATCTCTTGGATGTGGCAATAGTAACGATCCATGGAATCGCCATGCGTCAATGTGACCTGTTCAAAGTCCACCTTATCATACATAGCGTATGGATGGTTCTTGCGGACATCATTCTTCCAGCCGCTGGCACGACCGGCAGGTCCTGTCACGCCATAGCTGATGCAGTCCGTTTCATTCATGACACCGATGTTACGGAAACGCTGATGGGTAATGACGTTGTCGCCGAAGACATCCAGATACTCCTGTACCATCGGACGCAGATACTTGCAGAGTTCCTTGACGTTGGAAACGAAGTTCGGATCAATGTCAGCCTGCAGACCACCTATTCTATAATAGTTCTGTATCAGCCGGCCGCCGGTTGTCTCTTCCATCACGTTCAGTACGTGCTCACGATCGCGCATTCCATAAAGGAAAGCCGTAAGCGCACCCAGGTCCTGAGCGCAGCAAGCCGTGTAAAGGAGATGGTTGTCTATACGCTGCAACTCATCCATAATCGTACGGATATAGCGGATGCGGTCGGACAGTTCTATGCCCATGCCCTCCTCAATGACACCGACAAGCGCATGACGGTGCATCATGGCCGACAGGTAGTTCATACGGTCGGTCAGTGCCAGCGTCTGAGGATAAGTGAACTGTTCGCAGAGTTTCTCGATGCCACGATGGATATAGCCCAGATGCGGATAGATCCTGGTGACGGTCTCACCGTCCAGCACCGTCTGCAGACGAAGTACACCGTGGGTAGAAGGGTGCTGCGGACCGATGTTCACGACGAAATTGTCATCTGTAAACAAAGGATGTTGTGTACCGACAAGCTCACCCTCCTTGTTGAGATTCCACTCCGTGGTAGAATCAAGTTCGACATCATCCTCCGTAGTGTACATATTCTTTGCAGGATCCATGTCGTAATCCTTACGCAGAGGATATCCCTTGAAGTCGTTTCTCAGGAAGAGACGGCGCATATCAGGATGACCGAGGAACTTGATGCCATAGAAGTCGTAGACCTCGCGTTCAAGCAGATCGGCATCTGCCCACAGATTGAGGACTGAAGGTATGACGGATTCCTCCCCTACTCTCTTCGCAAGCTGCTTTACGGAACAGCGTTCGTGCGTATCCGTATTCTCAAGAATATAGATACATCCAAGCCCTTCTTCTGCGCCAAAGTCTTCGCCGACAACAGTTACAAGGTAGTCGAAATGCTTTTCATTCTTCAGCTTTGCCATTTCCGAAGCAAAGCCATCAAAACCGAATTCTATATTTTCTAATTTCATTCTCGCGTACCTTATATATTATTTGTTCGTAGCATTCTCGTCGGCAGCTTTCTTTGCAGCATCAAGCTGGTCGATTTCCTTGCCGAGCCTCTCGACATCTTCCTTTGTCACCGGCTGGCTGACGACAATCGTCTCCCTCTTCGGCGCAACCGTTTCAGAAGACGGATCTGCAGGCTTCGCGGCAGCTGCGGGCTTTGCAGCAGGACGCACCGGTTTGGGTGCCGGCTTCTTGGCAGCCTCCCATGCCGATTCACGCTTCTCCTTTATCTCTTCAGGGCTGATGCCCAGTTTCTCCTCAAAAATCAGCTCTTCATTGCTCTTCCCGAGTTTACGTTCCTCGGCCGTCTGTTTGTGGTTGACACCGCCGAAGAATTTCTCCACCTTTACCTTGCGCTGGAGCTGCATCATACCGTAGATGATTGCCTCCGGACGCGGCGGACAGCCAGGGATATAGACATCCACCGGGATGATTTCATCGATACCGCGCATGACATGATAGCTGTCCTTGAACGGACCTCCCGATATGGCACATCCGCCAACAGCCACGACATATTTCGGTTCGGCCATCTCGTCGTACAGACGTTTCCAAGCCGGAGCCATCTTGTTCGTAATCGTACCGGCACACATGATCAGGTCGGCCTGGCGGGGAGAGTTGCGTGTCACCTCAAAACCGAAACGTGAGAAATCGTAACGTGCACAGCCGACGGCCATGAACTCGATGCCACAGCAGGACGTTGCAAAGGTCAGAGACCAGAGAGAGTTGCTGCGGCCCCAGTTGATGAGCTGGTCCAGATTGCCGAGGACAAGGTTTGTACCGCCGTCGTTCAGTTCGCTTGCCATCTTGCCAAGCGTATCATTGTCCTTCCACTCTTCGTAGGGAAGAGACTTGATTTTTGGCTTCCTTATTTCCATTCCAGTGCTCCTTTCCGCCAAGCATACGCGAGGCCAAATACCAATACCAGCATAAAGAACCCGATCGTAGCGAGTGCCAGCGGGCCGAATGTCTTTACAACGACCGCCCAGGGATAGAGGAAAACGGTCTCCACGTCGAACATCAGGAAAAGAACAGCAAAGAGGTAGTAACCGATATGCACTGGCAACCAAGAGGTTCCATAGGTCGGAATACCACACTCGTAAGGCTCACCCTTTGCCGGATTGTATGAACGCGGCCCGATCAGCTTAGCGATAGCATAAGCTGCCACTACCAAGAACGCGGCCGTTATCAGAACGGTAACAAAAAGTGTGAAATACATAAACTTTTATATAGCTATAATTTAAATGTGCAATCTTGCTCTGGTTAGACATGTCTTAAAACGTGTGCAAAGATACAAAAATATTTGAGAACCTGTGCAAACAAAACAGAAAAACATACGAGTTTTTGCAAACTCCACATTACAAACCTGCCCATTGCCGATTTCATACTGCCAACGAACTTAACGGCTGATTTAGCGTAAAGCAGCAGAACGGGGTGGGATAACAGACGCTATTATCTGTTTGGAAGGCAAATGGCTGCAGATTGACAACGTCCGGACTCCGTTCCGTGACAGCGTTCGCACCGCCGACATCCCCCTCTCCGCCCGCATTCTCCGGTCAGGCAAAAAGCACCTTGATCTTTTTCAAGTTCTCCAAGGCCACCTCCCTTCCCTGGTCGTATGTGGCCTGCATCTCCGAGGGATCGTGTGAGATGTGCCCGATTGTCAGCTTTCCTTTCGGCCGGAGGACAAGCGTACCGGGCTTCTTCTCTTCTGCACGGACATATTCGAGCTCTTCATTGTACATGACGTGCCGCTGTTCCAATGCCCTTACTATATGCGGGTGACGGTGCAGCCATATACGCATGAGTGGCATGAGAGGGTTCGGTTCCTTGACGAAGCCTTCGGGCTGCGTCAGGACAACGAGGTTACGTGTATAGCCTTGCTGCTGGAAGAAACGGAGAGGGATGGAGTCGGCAATCCCGCCGTCCAGCAGTTTTGTCCCCTCGACCGTGACAATCCTTGCGGCGATGGGCATGGAAGCCGAGGCACGGATGTATTCCAGACAGTTGTCATCGACCTCCGTCAGCCGACGGTATTCCGCCTTGCCTGTTCCCACATTCGTACATACCGCCCAGAACTCCATAGGATTCTCCCGGAAAACATCGACATCGAAATAGTCGATATGACGGGGCATGTAATGGTAAGCATACTCGCCGCCGAAGTAATCGCCCGTCGTCAGGAGCGACCGCAGGGAGGCGTAACGCCAGTCGTGTGCCAGTTTCCGGTTATATCTGAGTACACGGCCCGGCTGATTCGATTTCATGTTACAGCCGAAAGCTGCACCAGCCGACACACCGATGACACCATCGGGAGATATGCCGTTTTCCATCAGAACATCCATCACACCGGCGGAGAAAAGTCCGCGCATAGCACCACCTTCCAGTACAAGTCCTTTCTTCATGATTGCTTTTCAATCCTTCGTTTACCATTGGCTGCATTCCATGGCAGCAGGAAGCAGGAAAGCATGGGCTGTACGCCCTACAGACCGGTTCCTCACAGGCATACGGGATACACCCCTCCTGCTGCCTGATGCCATCTCAGAAGACAACGGGCACAAAGGTACACAAATCCTGCAGAAAAGCAAGACGATGACAGCAGATAATGCCGTTAAATGCGAAGAGAAATGCTTTTGGGTAGATTCTCCTATTTCAGCCATGCTGATTTCTCCGTATTCCTCCTGAAAGGGCATAACGGCCAGTACCCCTCATCACAAAAAATCCTCTGACCCCACAGAAAGAAAGCTCTGAAAGGTGGCAGGGAAAGCCTGTTCTATCACTTTGTTTTGCAGTTCATGTCAGTCTGGATTTCAAAAGGGCCTCACCTGGCATTCAAGTAAGGCCTACTCGGGCTTCAATTGGGCGTTACTTGCAGCGCAACAGAGCACCTTTTGAAACACGACTGCAACTACCTGTGAATCAAAAAGTTCCATACATAATTTTTACATACATGACGTACATGACATTCATCGTTCAGAGACTGTGAAAACCTCCACCTTTCCTGTCTCAGTACGATTCCAGATACCGTGAGAGACAGAAGCCTCTAAACTGAATGAATGTAAATTTATCCACGATTCTAACTTAAGAGCCGTTAAGGGGAAATTCAAAGTGTTAAAATCGGATAAAGATAACTGACAAAATGGCGGTTTAACAATTTTTGCTCCTATATTTGCACCCACTAAAGCCGTCGGAGAGACATAAGCAGACAATGCCAATCTGACACATCAGGACGAAATTAACGAACAAAAAATATGAAGAATTTATCAAAGTATCTGGCAGGTGCAGCATGCGTTACTGCCCTCGCCTTTTCTACAGGAGCTTTCATTAAGGTTTATGCGGCTGAAGCTCCTGTCGTCGCACCCGGCCAGCCGGTCGACCTGACCTACGCTTCGGCCAAAGCCCTTCCGGCCGTGGTACACATCAAGTACGTACAGAACTCGAAGACACAGACCGTCGATGTCCAGGACGATCCGTTCGGCGGATTCTTCGATCCGTTCGGATTCTTCGGCAATCCCGACCAGGGGAATGGCGGAACACGCCGGCAGAAGGTGCAGACTCCGAAGAGAGAAGCTACAGGCAGCGGTGTCATCATCTCGCCGGACGGCTATATCGTAACAAACAACCACGTTGTGGAGGGGGCTGACGAGTTGACCGTCACGCTGAACGACAACCGTGAGTTCTCTGCCCGCATCGTGGGGACTGACAAGCAGACAGACCTTGCCCTGCTGAAAGTGAACGCCAAGGACCTGCCGACACTGCCCATCGGCGACTCCGACAAGCTGAAAGTGGGCGAATGGGTCATCGCCGTCGGCAACCCCTACAACCTCAGCTCTACCGTCACGGCCGGTATCGTGAGTGCCAAGTCGCGCGGACTGGGTGCCACCCAGAACGGCATTGAGAGCTTCATCCAGACCGATGCCGCCATCAATCCGGGCAACTCCGGCGGCGCACTGGTCAATACTCAGGGCGAGCTTGTCGGCATCAACGCCATGCTCTATTCTCAGACGGGCGCATACAGCGGCTATGGCTTTGCCATCCCGACAAACATCATGAACAAGGTGGTTGACGACATCAAGAAATACGGCAGCGTACAGCGT
>SKDY01000667.1_pt1 | contig 26497 bp, 19 predicted proteins | sample 4826591 | NCBI WGS metagenome assembly SKDY01 (sample SAMN11008823, study PRJNA524170) | human gut metagenome | biome: Human fecal sample; material: Feces; isolation source: fecal sample from pouch patient p10, p22 | host: Homo sapiens | place: Israel: Tel-Aviv | collected 2016-06-15 | reverse complement strand
GACAAATGGTTCTATTCGTATCGGAATTGTTGCCTATAATCGAACAACTTATTCTACGAATGGCTTCTCCACAGACATCGATTATCTGCAAAATTTTTTACAGCATACGGCAGAATCGCGCTCAGGAACATTTATGCAAAAAGGCTTGATGGAGGGACAACGATTGTTACTTGAGAAAAGTCGTCCTGAAGCTGAGAAACTGTTTATCCATATTGGCGACAACAGTGCCAATCGCAGCTATTTACCTGCTGAAAATGCAACTGTGTATCCCAATACAGGAAAGATCAATGATTATAATGGTTATCATACTAGCAGCTATACCAAAGCTTTCCAAACAGCTAATCCTCAATACCATACAACAAGTAAGACTTCAACAGATAGTTTAGCAGTTCCAGTCAGCAGTCAAGTGGTGACTGATGAAACATTAGGAACGATCGTTGACATCAAGGAATCGAACTTTACGGTTTATTCAGTGGCAACGGCACCTTCGGCAAGGGGTGAATACATTGCCCGTAATCTTGCTACTGCACCGGCTAATTATTTGACGACGGACGAAAACCTTAGCGGTCTTGGTTCAGCATTGAAAGAAATTGCGAACCACATTGATAAAACGATTCCCAATGGAACGATCACAGACCCTATGGGGGAAGGAATCCTTTTACAAGGAGCCGGTACGTTTGATAATAGCCATTATCAATTGGTCGGGTGGCGCAAAAATGATCAAGGAGCATGGATCCAAGCTCCTGAAATTGTTGCAGCAGTTCAAGTAACTGAAGCTAATCAAACCATCTCTATCAGCAACATCGCGTTAGGTGAAAATGAAAAACTTACCCTAACTTATCAGGTTCGAATAAATACAGAATCCGCTGAGTTTCAAGGAGAAACATGGGTCTTGTGTAATGGACGTACGACATTAACAACAGGAAGTGATGGTGAATATTTAGATTTTCCTATTCCATCCATCAAGGCACCTGTCGTAGAATTGAAAATTATGAAGAAGTGGGTCAATGTTCCAGATGCTGAGATTCCTGATCAGATCGAATACCAAGTCAAAAGAACAACCACCGTTAGTGCTGAAAGTTGGCAAATGTCAGATAGTTTAACCTCGAATAAAGGCGAGGGCTATCAAGGAACACGCACAAAAGTCCCAGTTGAAGGCCAAAATGTAGTATTACCAAAGTACAATAACCAAGGGGAAGATTTCTTTTACACTGTCGAAGAAGTCAATGTTCCAGATGACTTTGAAAGTGCGGTAACCAATGAGGATGGTACCATCATTATTACCAATACTAAAAAAGAAACATCAAGTACGACAGAGCCAAGTGTCACAGAGCCAAGCGTAACGGAGCCAAGTACGACAGAACCAAGTACGACAGAACCAAACACAACTGATTCGTCCATATTAGGGACTCAGAACAATCAATCAGAATCAAGTCACTCTGCTGCCTTAAACGCTTCAAATAAAACGAATGATAAAAAACTTCCACAGACAAATGATGAGAAGGCGAGTTGGATGCTTGTCCTCGGCATAATGATTGTGAGTGTTATAGGTGGGACAATTATCATACGCATGAAATAACTATCTATCTTTCACGATTAAATCGTGTTCTCAGCTAGGCTTTTGCCTAGCTTTTTTTGTTTATGTTCAGTAAAAACTCAAAATTTTTTTAATAAACAGTATATAACACTTGATAACAGTTGTGTACTGTTATATACTGTTTGCAACGAGAAGGGGGAAGAAAATGTGAGATTGATTATTAATACTTCCTTAATGGTGCCGATTTATGAGCAGATTGTCGATCAAATCAAAGGGCATATTCGAAATGGGGAGCTGAATGAGAATGATCCGTTGCCATCTGTCCGCACACTGTCAAAAGAATTAAAGATCAGTGCTTTAACGGTCAAAAAAGCCTATGATACGTTAGAATCTGAAGGTTTTACAGTAACGGTTCACGGGAAAGGAACTTATGTAGCTGCTACCAATACAGAGCTTTTATTGGAAGAGCAAAAAAAGGAGCTGGAACAAGACTTGGAACAAGCAATTCTAAAAGGGCGACGTTGCGGGATTAGTGATGAAGAGATAAAAAGTTTGTTTGAATTGATATTGGAGGGTTGAAACATGTTGAAAATTGAGCATCTAAAAAAGCAGTATGATAATTTTTCTCTTGATTGTTCATTAGAAGTTCAAAAAGGTACTATCACAGGGTTGATTGGTCAAAATGGAGCAGGTAAAAGTACTACGTTTAAAGCAGCTCTTGGTTTAATTCCTTTTGACAGTGGGAAGATCACACTTTTAGGCAAGGATAGTAAAGAACTCACCCCAAAAGAGAAGGAAAAGTTAGGTGTTGTTTTATCCGATTCTGGCTTCAGCGGCTATTTAAGGATTAAAGATATTGTTCCGATTTTACGGACAATGTATAGCGAATTTGACGAAGACTTTTTTACCGAACAAATTCAGCGATTCCAACTACCAGTGGATAAAAGACTCAACGATTTTTCAACAGGGATGAAAGCAAAACTAAAAGTATTAGTAGCTATATCGCATCACGCTAAATTGTTGCTTTTAGATGAGCCGACAGCTGGCTTGGATGTGATTGCCAGAGATGAATTACTTTTGATGTTGAGAGAGTTCATGGAAAAAGATGAAGAGTGTGCGATTTTGATCAGTTCCCATATCTCTAGTGATTTAGAAACACTTTGTGATGATCTTTATATGATCCATGATGGACGAATGATCTTACACGAAGAGACCGATGTCTTGTTAAGTGATTATGCACTATTGAAAGTTGATCCGGAGCAATACAAAGAACTGGATAAACAATTTATTCTCCGATACAAAGAAGAAAGCTATGGGTATAGTTGTTTAACGAATCAAAAACAATTTTATATGGAGAATTTTCCTAAAATAGTCATTGAAAAAGGATCAATTGATGAAGTGATTATGATGATGGTAAGGGGGCGTGAATAATGACAGGTTTGTTGGTAAAAGATTTTAAATTGATGGCCACACAAAAAAATTTCTTTTTGGTTATTCTTTTGATTGTAATAGGAATGATCTCGTTTATAGAGGATGTATCATTCCCACTAGGTTTCTTAACCTTTGCGCTTTCTTTATTCACATTAAGCACTATCAGCTATGATGAATTTGACAATGGGTATGCGTTTTTATTCACTTTACCTATTACTCGAGTGGGCTATGTGCTGGAAAAATATTGTCTAGGATTCCTACTGGGATTTAGTTCATGGCTTTTGGCAACTTTCTTAGGATTGATTGCAACAGTTGTTAGAGATACTACTTCTCTCACTGAGATCTGGCAGATTGCAGCAATGATTCTGCCGTATGCTGTAAAAAATTTTGCAGATAATCGATGTCTGTGGAGAAGCCATTCGTAGAATAAGTTGTTCGATTATAGGCAACAATTCCGATACGAATAGAACCATTTGTCAGAGAATCCTCTAGTTCCTCAGCAAACTGTTGCAGCCCTTTTAAGGCATTGGTTAATTTCTCCCCTCTCATAGAGGAGGAGTAATCAATCACAAGGACAAGATCAACTGGATTGGCTATTTGATTTCCTTTCACATCTAAAGTAACGTCAAAGAGACCTTGTTGTCCGGCTACCTCTTTGACACTTTTCTTTACATAAGCTTCATCAAGATAGTTCACATAGTTTTCACTATCAAAATCGACTCCTGGCGCATTGCCATAGTCATAATTATAGGTCTCGCCTTGTTCGACACCATCAGTAATGTATTGACCAGATTGATTGTTTTGATAATCAAAATCATAGGTGCCAGCATTTGCCTGTAGACCTATACAAGTGATCACCAATCCAATAGTTAGTAGTAAACAAGCCAAACTATTACTTGATTTTATTTTGTTAGCTTCCATTTCTTACACTCCTTTACTTCATGTCCACTCATTCGACGGGAGAATCGTCGTTCACTTTTGGACGAAATTTGCCAAACCAAATTGTAGTTTGTTTTGACAAACAAAAGAGTCAAAAAAATGCAAAACTCAAATACAAATAAATATCCTTTTTTGTGCTATCATGAGAGAAAATTGATACAAAAAAATTACTAGATCGGAGGCAAATCGATGGAGCGATTCCATACATTTTTTGGGAGTAGCCTCAAAAAAGACGGCGAGTTACTGCGCTTTTTGTATTTGCAAAAACGCTTTGTCCCTATAGAAGAAATCAGTCAAACATTAGGTCTCGATCGTCGTTCTGTCCAAAAGAGCTTTGACTCATTGACCAAACAGCTGGCAAACAATCAAGAAGAAAAAAACGAGATCCTAATTGCCAAACACGGATCCGGGTATAAATTCAGCGGCACCAAAACAGACTATAAACGATTGACGAGTCAGTTTTTAGCATCCAATCCTTTTTTTCAACTACTTAAAACCTTGCTGCTGCAAAATGAGATCAACTTGATCCAATTTTCTGCTAACAATTTTTTCTCTGAATCGACTGTTCGTAAAAGAATTTATGAATTAGGAAACGCATTGACTCCTCTTGGCTTTTCTTTGCGAAAACAAAAAGGCATGATCCGATTGATTGGCAACGAAGCAAGAATCAGATATTTTATGGTTGCCTTCTTTTGGCGAACATTCTCTGGGTTGCAATGGCCGTTCAAGGGACTCTTGCAAAAAAATGTGAAACGATCGCTCAAGAATTCTATCAGAACAACCAGATTCCTTTCAATAAAATCGAATTGAAAATGACGACGTATATTCTTGCCGTCACTATTTTACGTTTTCGTAAAGGTCAGTCGATAAGAACGGATTCATTGGAAATGCAGCTTTCTCTCGCGGGTGAAGATTTACAGTTGTTTCAACAGGTGACTAATCTGGACACCAACATATTCACTCATTTAGCAGATGAACTTTTCAAACATTTCTTGTTTCCAGAAAACGAACAGCGTTTTTGTTTTTTCTGGTTGCAATCAAATTTCGACCGTACTTTTAATGAATCTCAGCTAGCGAGCTATTTTTCAATGAATAATCTGAAGAAAACACCCACTGCCATTCAAGAAGTGATTGCTTCGATGACTGCACATTATGGAGAAAGCCCGTTAGTACCTTCTAAGAAAAATCTGATTTTGAATACTATTTTAAACGGCATCCTATCCATTGAACTTTTTGGAAAAACCAATTATTCTTTAGCAGGTTATGATACTGCCCAATTTCTCTCGGATCATTTCCCGGAACTGCAAATGCAGTCGGAAAAACTTTTGGAACAGACCAACTTGTATCACGATAAACCACTCAATCGCAATGGTCTTGCGCTGCATGTCGCAACCGCTTGGACACAAGTAGTGTCTCCAGGAGCATTTCAGAAGCGAATCAGAATCAAACTGGAGACAGATTTACCTTTAGCTGTTTCACTGACAATAAAAAAACTGATCAAAATGCCTTTTCAAGGCTTTTATAATATTGATATTCGCGAACACTTTGACCAAGAGGCATATGATCTTTGCTTAAGTACCACACCGTTGACTGAAACCTTTGAAAAAGTCCCTGTATTACTGATCAATGCCCAAATCACACTACCTGATTTGTTGGCGATCCATCAAGCCCTCGAGGATCTGACCCAGCAAAATCGTCCGCACCATTGAAACTCAAGCATGCAGTTAGTCATTGAGAAAAATAGGAGATCCTGCTCCATCCCCCATCTTGCTACAGCATTCGTTAGTTCCAGTTGGTGATTGTTGCAGAAAGACGATAATCTCTTATCTGATGCTGACAAAGAATCGTATAAGCAATCTGTCACTATTCCAAATTGGCTGACAGATTGTTTTTTTTACTAGTAATCAGATGGTCTTGATAGATAATCTACAGTCAAAGTATTTTTTTCACTACAATTTCTTTTCAAGCAGCACTTCCCTGAATAGCTTCACACCTTCGAACAATCGGCTCTCAACCTGCTATCATTCTCATAAATACTTTTCTGATTAATTTTTTGAAGAATCAACCGATTCTTATTATTAGGGACACTTGCAACAAAGAAAGAAGGAGGTTGAAACTAAGAAATGTTTCTACAATTGAAAGTTGATTGTTGAGTTAGTTGGTTTGGTCATTTGTTGACTACTTCAATGTTTTGGATAGAGCCAGTCAATGAAAAGGCAAAATGATAACGCGGATTTTTTGTCTGAAGCAACAAATGATTGCCACTCCTCCCAACTATTCAAATCTCATGAGATTCATTAACGCGCTACCCCACGTTTTTATTATTTCTATATGTAAGGAGAACAGATGAGTGTCCAGAATCGATGATTATTTAAAACAACAAATGCAGCAATCCACAAAGCAAACCGTGGAAAAAGATTTTTTTTTAGGGCACTCCCCTAACGAAATCATCTATTTCATCACAATCCATGAATTATTAAGATCCCCTGATCAGTTATGTCATAAACTAAAAGACCAAATTTCGGAGAGGGACGCAAAGGTCGTGATCAATGGAAATATCTACGATCATGCCCTTATCAAAGTGCTAAAAGCTGTCATCGATCTGAAGGCGGATTATTCAGTCATCGTCCGCGATGGCTTTAGAGAATATAACAGAAATCTTCACAGTAGTGAACAAGTTGGTTTGCTCGTTGTCAAGTCAGATAAATAGAAAACTGCTACCTCTCAAAAACAGAGGTAGCAGTCGTCTTTCCACCAAACGATAACTACGATTGATTGCTCGTTGCTTCATTTATTCTTTCAAAGATTGCTTTCTTTCCGATTATGTTGACGATAAAAGCTGAGAAAAATGATTGCATATAACACCGCTGTAAAACCAGTAACGGCAATCGAATTTGTGATCAAAATCCCCAGAAATAGCAAGACGAGGGAAATGATCGCCAAACTTAAATAGCCTTTACGAAAAAGATTCTTTTGCTTAATGGCTAAGACGAAAGCGGCCAGACTGATCAATAGCCAGATTAAAAGAACAGTGTAGGAAAGAGAACCAGCTAAATAGCCAAACAATTTGTCTCCTAAAAAATAGGAAAGCACAACACCTAAGTATAGCGTTCCACTACAAAACATGATTGCTCGTTGCGGGACACTATTTTTATTTAAAGCAATAAATTTATGCTTAGCATTGCCATTGTTGCTCAGTCGGAAATACAGGATTCGCGAAGACGCATAGATCCCTGAATTGATCGAAGAAAATAAAGCCAAGATAATCACCAAATTCACAATGTCCGACGCGAAAGGCAAATGGATCTTTTGAAAGACCATCACGAATGGACTCACATTCGGATCCGCTAACTGATTCCACGGGTAGATAATCAGTAATAGAAACAACGGAATAATATAAAAAGCCGTGATCCGTGTCATGACCCCTCTGATCGCTTTAGGGATCGCTTTTTTCGGATTTTCTGCTTCACTGATTGTGATTGCCACTAATTCTGAGCCACCATAGGAATAAATAACTACTAGCAATGAGTTGATAAAGCCTTGAATTCCATGAGGGGCAAAACCACCATGGTCAGTGATTTGACTAAAGGTCGGCAAGAAGCCAATATCAAGTAGTTGTGTGCCGACTAGATAGATTCCAATAATGATCAACGCAATCACTACGCTGATTTTTGCCCAGGAGAGCCAATACTCCGTTTCTGCAAACAAACGTACAGAGAAAAGATTAATGGCTGTTGTTAAAAGCGCCAAAATCAAAACAAAAACCCACGCCGGAATATTGGGAAACCAAAGCTGCAAAAAGCTGGCAGCTGCCACTGCTTCAGCAATGATATTGATCATCCACATCGACCAGTAAAGCCAATCGATAAAATCAGCCGTATGCAACCCCAGATACGGTTGGACCAATCCAGAAAGGCCATGCTGCTTTTGATCTTCTAGAACCAGCTTTCCAAGTCCTGTCATCACCATAAATAAAATAAGTCCACAAAAAATAAAGGCGAGTAATACCGAAGGTCCGGCTAAGTCGATCGCTTCTCCACTTCCTTTGAAGAGACCAGCGCCAATCGCTCCGCCAAGAGCCATCATAGTAATGTGGCGAGTTTTCATTTGTCTTTTTAATTGATTTTCTTCTTTCATATGATCCTCCTTGTTTCTCTGATAGGCGTAAATGAAATCAATCAAAAAAATCATCATTTTTATAACTGGTTTCAAAAAAATAACGGAGCTAAGCTCCTTGCCCAGATCATACACAGTTAAATAACCTATTGCAACTAAAAAATGAAAAAACAATCTATTTTTTCTGAAAATTCTATTATATTCTAATCTTTTTCAGTCCCTTCAAAGAAACGTTCTTATTCTATCAAAAGGGTGACAATCCGTTAACAAACAAAACACGTTTTTCCACTTCAATAAAAGCAGAAAAACGTGTTTCAACGGCTGGAAAGCAGCTGGTTTTTTGGCCAAATTAGCCAAAACAGCTTTACAGTGTTTCAATCAAATCCAGTGGATGATCAATGAAAAAGTCCGGCCTAGTAGCTAATAAGGCTTCTTTCGTATGGCTTCCCCATGCAACAGCAACAGTGCCTACACCGGCTGCCTGCCCCATCTCGATATCAAAGGTCGCATCACCAATCATCCTCACCTCTTCTTTATGCAACCCATGATTTTTCAAAATTATGGTTATCCCTTCAGGATGCGGCTTATAATGCATCACTTTATCCGATCCGATAGTCTCTGCAAAAAAAGCGGCAATGCCTAATCCCTTCAAATTTCGATTCAATATATCGGTTTTCTTACTGGAAACCACAAAACAGTTGATGCCTTGCTCTTTAAGAAATGCCAGTAATTCAGGGATACCATCGAACACCTTGAGCAGCTTTTCTTCAAAAAAGTGATAATGGCTTCGAAAAATAGTGAGAAGTTCCATTAATTCCTCTTCAGATAATTGCCTGTTTGCCATCTCTAGAAATGATTTTTCAATAGGAATCCCCATGTAGTATTCGATCGTTTTCTCATCAGGAACCATTAGACCTATGTCGCTAAATGCTTTTTGCGTTGCCAATATTCCACATTCTCTAGAATCACCTAGTGTCCCATCAAAGTCAAAAATCAATCCCTTGGTTCTCATTACTTACTCCTCCTTCACGATCAAAAAGTTTTATTCATCGTATCCTATTCTTTGATAGAAAACAATCATTGGCTTGTTACTGGCTCGTCTGAAAAATGTAGAGTGCAAGCAGAATTTAGCCCTAAGTATCGATCACATCTGGTAAATAAAAAAGAAATCGAACTTTTTTTCAAAAAAATCAAAAATATCTGTTGACCTTAGAACGACTCTAACCTTTATGCTGAGTATGTAAAGAATATGGAGGGAAAAAGATGAAACATTGGCACAATTTAGAAATCGAAGCAGTACGATCAGAAACGAGTACCGAACTGATCACCCCGGAGACACGTACAGATTATCAAACAACATATGGGAAAAATAGACTCACTGCTTCAGAAAAAACACCCGAATGGAAAAAGTTTCTTTCATACTTTAATGACGCACTGATGTATGTCTTGATCGGTGCCGCTGCTTTGAAGTTTATTACAGGAAGTTTTATTGAAGGAGCAATCGTTTTATTAGTTGTTATCTTGAATGCTCTGATCGGTTATTACCAAGAAAGAAAAGCAGACGAATCGTTATCGAGTATCACAAAACTTCTCAGCTCAAAAGCAACTATCGAAACCAAAGATGGTAGAATTTCTATCGATGCCGAAGAGCTAGTTCCTGGCGATCGCGTCTATTTGGCTCCAGGCGATATTATCCCTGCTGATTTACGAATCGAATCCGTGAGTGAATTGAAGATCGATGAGTCGATTTTGACAGGCGAACCTGATGCCGTCGTGAAGACCGTCACTCGCTTAGATGAGCAGACAGCTTTAGCGGATCGAACCAATATGGCTTACTCTGGAACGCAAGTCCAATCAGGGACAGGAAAAGGCATCGTCGTCGCGATTGGTTCCGAAACTGAGATTGGCAAAATCAATGCATCGCTAGCATCGATCGAAGTGAAAGAAACACCTTTACTGAAAAAGGTCAATGAAATGAATCATGCGATCTTTAAAGGAATTGGGCTGTTCATTTTCTTGCTTGGACTGATCAGCTATTTCATTTACGATATGAGCATCTTGTATATCGTCTCAGCGATTATTGCGCTGATTGTCTCTTCTATCCCTGAAGGCTTACCATCAATTTTGTCAATCATTCTGTCTTCCGGGGTCAAAAATATGTCTCAGCAAAATGCGATCGTGAAAGGATTGCCTACGGTAGAGACACTTGGGTCTATGACGGTAATTTGTTCTGATAAGACCGGAACTTTGACTAAAAACAACATGACGTTAACTACTTTGTTTGCAAACAATCAAGTGATCGATGTGTCGAAGACAAACCAAGGAGATTCCCCAAAGAATGAACTGTTAGCTGAAATCATGCAAAATTGTCAAGAAACACAAAGTGTAGATGATATTCATTGTCCGGTGACAGGAAATGCGACTGAATTGGCATTATTGAAATGGACAAATCGAATTGGCGTTCAACGAATAGAAAGTGTAGAGACGTTGCCCTTTGATTCAAAATACAAATATATGGCTACAAGTCATATAATTAATGGCAAGAAACGTATTTTTGTCAAAGGCGCACCGGATGTCATTATGACGAAAGTTTCCGCAGCTCATATCGATGGAACTATGCAAAAATTTGATCGCCTGCAATGGGAACAAGTCAACTCATCGCTTGCTTCTGAAGGTCAGCGAGTGATTGCTTTTGCCTACAAGGATGTGGCAAACGATGCCGTCTTAACCCATGATGAAATAAATGATCTAGTAATGATCGGACTAGCAGGGATTATTGATCCGCCGAAAGAGTCCGCGTTAGAAGCCGTTTCAGACTGCAAGAAAGCGGGTGTCAGAGTAGTAATGATTACCGGAGACCACCCAACAACAGCCAAAGCGATCGCTCAGCAACTAGGAATCAATCATGCTGATCGAGCAATTACTGGTACTGAATTGGATCGCTTGTCAGCAGATGAATGGCACACAGTTGTGAAAAATACCAATATTTTTGCCCGTACAACTCCAGAACATAAACTTCAAATCGTGACGTCTCTACAAGAACAAGGTGAGATCGTAGGGATGACAGGTGATGGCGTGAACGATGCACCCGCACTTAGAAAAGCCGATATCGGTATTGCTATGGGGATCAAAGGGAGCGACGTAAGCAAACAAGCGGCAGATATGATTCTGATCGATGATAATTTTGCGACAATTGCCAAAGCGATTAGAGAAGGTCGCAGAATTTTTGATAATATAAAAAAGACAATCCTCTTCTATTTGCCGACTTGCTTGGCACAAGGTCTATTACTGATCGTCTCCATGTTGGGAAACATGCCTTTGCCATTGACCACCGTTCAAATTCTCTGGCTTAATCTTGTCGCGTCCATCACGCTTTCTTATGCGCTAGGCTTTGAACCAGCGCACAAAATGATCATGAACCGTGCGCCTCGAGACATGAATGAGAAAATCATTTCCAAATATACGTTGTTTCGAATCCTGTACGTTGGTATCCTTTTGACCTTTTTTGGATTCCTTACCATGAATTTATTCAGTGATGAAGCCACAAGACAAACCGTTCTCATCAATGCGATTGTTTTTGGTCAGGCATTTTACATGCTAAATTGTCGTGAGATCACTGGGTTTGCCTTCAGTAATAGAATCAAGCAAAACAAAGCCTTGATCTATTCATTGCTAGTTATGGCCCTGTTACAATTAGCTATGGTTTATTTCCCGCCGCTGCAGAGAATCGTCCAAACAACTTCATTAAGCTTGAACAATATGCTGATAAGTATTCTTCCTGCTTTTTTACTGTTTCTTTTAGTCGAATCGGAAAAGCACATTACTCGAGTGATTCTGAATGAAACCTATTCTGAGCAGTTCAATTCATTAGAATAACAAGCAATAGCAAACTTTCCCCAGATGAATGCGACTTTTACTAGTATTGATACTATTGGCCTTAACCACTAGTTCAAATAGTATCTAGACATTTAGGGAAGAGACGACGATTGCGTTCGGGGATGACTAAAAAGCGACGTGGCGAGCCTATAAATAGTTGGCTCGTCACGTCGTCTACTTTATTTTCGTTATAAACTCTTGATCAGAAGGCTTTTAATAAATATTTTTTCTGATCAGCTCACCGTTTTTCCACTGCATCTCAACGGTCCGATTCCCTTTGATTTTCAGTCCTTTGACAAAGCCATCTTTCAATTCACTTGGTAATGCAGGCAACCATTTAACACGTCCGTTGCGATCTTGGACAAACAGATTGGCGATCCCGGCGGCCACACCAAAGTTACCGTCAATCTGAAATGGCGGATGTTTGCTCCAAAGATTACTATACGAAGCTTCCAAAATGGCATGCTGAATATGTTGATAGGCTTGCTTTGAATCTCCTAAGATAGCAAATAAATTGATTAACCAAGCATTACTCCATCCGGTATGCCCCCCACCATTTTTTAATCGCAGAGAAATTGACTTTCTCACTGCATTTAAAAGCTCATCTGTTCTATAAAGTTCACCAGGGTATGCGCCATAAAGATGGGAAACGTGGCGATGTCCAGGTTCCACTTCTTCAAATTCTTCTTGCCATTCTAAAATTTGACCTTTTGACCCAATTTTTACAGTTGCTAAAAATGGTTGGATTCGCTTCATTCTAGCCAATAAATCATCATGGATATTTAGTGATTCACAAGTTAACCGGAAGAAATCAAAATTTTCATTGATCAAGCAGATATCCATTGCAGTTGATAGCTGCAATGAACATTTGTTGCCAGCAGCATCAAAAAACAGGTTCTCTGGTGACGTCGAGGGACAGCTATGATATATTCCGTCACTTTCTATTAATGTATTGACTAAGAACATAACAGACTTTCGCAATACTGGATAGACCACCTCTTTCAAGTATGTCCTATCTCCCGTGTACTCATAGTGCCGGTATAAATCGCTGGCTAGCCAAGCCCCGCCCATTTGCCACATCGCCCAAGAAGCATCTCCTCTACCAGTCTGAGATCGATAAGGAGTCCCCACTGGATTGGTTGTAAACCAGCGATCTGTATTATGATGACACACGGATCCTGCTACACCGTAGTGAAGGAAGGCGGTCTTTTCTCCTGCGTTAGAGAGTTGTTCAATAAAGTTACTATAAGGTACAAAGCATTCGTGTAAATTACAAGTATCCGCTAACCAGTAATTCATCTCTAAATTGATATTTGTTGTGAAATTACATGACCAAGGCGCTCTCAGCTGCCAACTCCAGATCCCTTGTAAATTACTCGGCAGACTCCCAGGACGAGAAGAACTGATCAATAAGTAGCGTCCATATTGAAAATATAAAGCGATTAGTCCAGGATCTGACTGACCTTCTTTTACCCTTGCAATACGTTCATTCAGCGGCAAATGAACTTGGTCGCCCAAATACATCTCCACTCGATTGAACAGTTCTTGATAGTCTTTCCTGTGACGCTTTTTAGCTTCTATAAAGCTTGGAACTTTTCCTGGCCCTTTTCTTCTAAAAAGAAATGATACGTTTCGGGCATTTTCAACGATAAGTCGATCGTTGTTAAAAACAAGATTTCCATCCGTTTGCTCGATAATTAATTCATAAGTATGTGTTTCCCCGCGAGCCCCTTGAACAAAATCCCATTCATTGCTTATATAGTTTGGATTGACATGTTCCGGACATTGAACCTGTATTTCAACACAGCTTTCATTAGCATAGTAGACAACTTTTGAGTGTAACTGTGACTCATAAGCAATACTAATAGATTCTGCTTCCGGAGCAACAAATCTTCCCCACAAGGCTTGGTCAGGATAACTAGCAAAATACTCGCGCTGATAAACACCTCTCGTTCCTTGGTATGTTATTTCTACTTTACTTCTGCTTAAATCAAGACAACGACGATACTGATCAATCGCTCCTTGTTGGTCTGGTTGTGTAATAATCAGATTTCCCAAAGGCAAGTAGCTCTCGGTGTAATTTCCTAGAAAAGCCTCTTCCACTTGTTGCCCCGCTTCTAGATAACGGCCTTCCAAAATAGCTTGTCGAATTTCTGATAAATACTTTGCAGCTTCTGGCCGATTTTTGTCATATTCGTATCCCGACCAGAGTGCTTCGTCATTCAAGCCAATTTTTTCAGGAAAGCTTCCAAAGATCATTCCCCCTAGACTACCATTCCCAATAGGTAGCGTTTCCTCCCATTCCTGCGCTGGTCTTGTAAAGAAAAAATTCATTTCGAGGACCTCCATCATAAAAAAGACCTATGGCTGTTCTTGAAAAAGTATTGTTCCTTGATTAATCAGTCATAGTCTTTTGATCTCTTTCGCTCAACCTAATTCTAGTCATATTCCAAGAAAGCGGCTTTGTGCTGATTGTGACGCTTCCTCCATCTATCACTATCCGCTCCTTCGAATCACAAGGGACAACTAACTCTTGATTTGGTCCATTAACTGCTTTTGTATCGTAATCAGCCATTTCAGTAGCCTCAATGACCCGCGCCAATCTCAAATCAGAGTCAACCGTGAATGTAATGTCTTCATCACTATGCTTGTTAACAGAGAAAATAACTAGTTCATCTTTTTCTTCGTTTAAAATAGCAATACTGTCAAGATAGGGCACATTCTTGATTTTATTGGTATCATAAGTTGCTACATCAACTTTTGTAGTTAGTGCTTTACCATGTCCATACAATGAAGCTTGTTGATACGGATAGAAGATGGTCTGCTTCCAAGCTCTCCCATTTTTCTCAGTCATAATCGGTGCGATTACGTTCACCAATTGCGCTAAACAAGCAATCTTCACTCGGTCAGAATTCTTTAATAATGTAATGAGCATGCTGCCAACAAGTAAAGCATCTTCAAAATTGTAGATGTCTTCCAAAATGTGAGGCGCTACCGTCCATGGCTTTTGCGCTGCGGTTTCTTCATTGGAATGGTACCAGACATTCCATTCATCAAAGGACAACATCATGGTCTTGTCACTTCTTTTTTTTGCTTTCATCGTGTCGCAAATGGCGATTACTGATTTGATAAAACGGTCCATATCTTCTGACTTGGCTAAAAATTCAGCAAGGTTGTCAGTTTTATTGTCATAATATTGATGCAGTGATAAGTAATCGACATATTCGTATGTGTGCTCGAGTACCGTTAGTTCCCAATCTACGAATGTCGGGCGAGAACTGCTGGAACTGCCGCACACCACTAGTTCAATTGAATCATCTACCCATTTCATCGCTTTGGCAGTTTCTTCTGCTAAACGACCATATTCTTCTGCAGTCTTATGCCCGATTTGCCAATCTCCATCCATCTCATTGCCTAAACACCAGGTTTTGATTGCAAAGGGTTTTTCGTCTCCATTTTGCTTTCGAAGATCAGACCAATAGGTGCCTCCTTCAAAATTGCAATACTCCACTAGATGACGCGCTGCATCGATGCCCCGCGTTCCCAAATTAACGGCCATATTCACTTCAGTATCGCATTCTTTAGCCCAACGCATATACTCATGTAAACCTACTTCATTCGTTTCAATACTTTGCCACGCTAAGTCGAGTCGTTTAGGTCGCTTTTCTCTTGGCCCAATGCCGTCCTCCCAACGATAGCCAGACAAAAAATTTCCTCCAGGATAGCGAACAATTGGTACTGCCAATTCTTTGATAAGTTTTAAAACATCTTGCCGAAAGCCATTTTCGTCACTCGTTTCATGATCTGGTTGATAAATACCTTCATAAACTGCTCTTCCCATGTGTTCAATAAATGAACCATAAATTCGGCGATCGATTCTCGAAATTTGTTGTGTCTGTGAAATACGGGTCTTAGCCTTCACTTGATCACACTCCTTTTATTCTTATCTCAAATTGATAATGATAGTCCTGTAAATATAGTTGGTATTTGTCTAGTACATCCGGACCACAGCTTCTGGAACCAATCCCGTGCTGTTGATAATCGATGTACAAATAATAGCGGTCTGCTTTTTTTAGTTCATGAATATGTTGTGCGGAATCAATAGCCGCAGCAGAATAAGCATGTACACTAAAATTAAAGAAAGGGTTTCCTTGGAACTTGAGTGTTAATTGATTGTCCGACTTGAATGTCGCCCACTTCGTCTGGCAATGATTGCCACTTTCTTGTGGATATAAATAGTGGAAACTCAGTTCATCTGTTGCCTGAGAAAACACATCAAAGTAGCTGCCATTTTCAGTATCTGCATAGGTTTCTTTAGGTCCCTTTCCAGACCAGCAAGTTTTCGTAAATCGTTTATGCAGCTGCCAAACAAGTCCGATACGAGGAACTGTCAGTGGATAATCGTTTTTAGGCTCCCCAGATATTTCATAGGTGACTCGTCCATCCTTGAAAAAAGTGATATTCGTTGTTTGCTCAATGTGCCAAAACTTTCCTGCTGGCCCGATTGCTTCCTTTAAAGATAGTTTCAATTTCTCAGAATCATTGGCGACAATGCTGCAGCTCATTAAATTTGTCACCATGCGATCGACACCATATTCCCGCCATATTTCACTAGAAATAAAATCATTGTTTGTTGTCGGCCGCCAAAAAACACTTTCTGGAGAAGCTAGATAAATGTCTTGGTGCTCATTCATGAACTGCCATTTACCAGTGGTTTTATCTACTCTCAAATAGTTTGTCCCATTTCGGAGCAGCAACATTTTTGCATCATCCTGAATTTCCTTAAATAGGAGTGAATCAGGTTCTTGCTCGGGTAGAGAGTCTCCTTCGATTGGCATAGCTGCGACAATACTAGCTAATTTGCCATGAAGCGTTTTTTGATCATCAAAAATCTGCACTTTTAGCAGATTGCCCTTTTCTGCATGTGTCAGTTCGCTAGGTAATATCACTTCGACGTCTTTCTCGTGGGGTAAATGAACTGTCACGATCTTGCTTATCAACACTTCTTGATCTCGTTTCATTTCAAAACAACACTTCATACCTAACAAGTCCTTGAATTGATTGCGGTTGCGTAGGAATATTTTTCCGACTTCATACGAAGAAAAATCGATGGTGATTGGTTCTTGTTGTCGTTGAATATCGAAATAACTGGGTGATGGTTGTAAATCAGGGGTCATTAACCCATCCAAAACAAAATTGTAGTCATTAGGAATATCACCAAAATCACCACCATATAAATAGGTTGGTTGCCCTTCTCGCTTTGCTTTGATTCCTTGATCTTTCCATTCCCATAAAAAACCGCCTTGTAATTGCGGTTCTTTATAAAACATTTCCCAGTATTCTTTCAACGAACCGGGACCGTTTCCCATCGCATGTCCATATTCACAAAGGATGTATGGTTTGATTACTTGTGGATTGTCTACGACCTCTTGTAATTCCTGAATCGTCGCATACATTCTAGAATTAAAATCGGCTTGCTGAACATCTTTAAAGTAGCGCCCATCTGTTTCTGAAATACAATCACGAGACTCTCCTTCATGATGAATCAAACGAGTAGGATCTTTTTCGCGGCACCAACGAATCATTGCTTCATGGTTTGTTCCGTTGCCAGACTCATTTCCTACCGACCAGATAATGATTGAAGGATAATTTTTGTCTCGCTCGACCATTTGTTTCATGCGATCAAGATAAGCTTCCTCCCACTCTTGATTGCTACTCAAATAATTTTTATCTCCGGTACTCCCCATTCCATGACACTCTAAATCCGCCTCATCCATCACGTATAATCCATAGCGATCACACAACTGATAAAATTCAGGACTATGGGGATAATGAGCTGCTCGAATGGCATTAAAATGCGCTGCTTTCATCAACCGGATTTCTTCTTCTAAGAAACCTTTTGGCAGCGCTCGCCCCTTCGTCTCATGAAACTCATGGTGATTGATCCCTTTAAATAAAATTGGCTTGCCATTGATACAAATTTTGTTTTCCAAAAGAGCCACTTCTCTGAAACCGATTTCCTGACAAATTTCCTCTTCTGAAGTGACAAAGCGCAACCGATACAATTCTGGCGTTTCAGCAGTCCATTGTTTGGGTGAAACGACTGGAAAAGAAAAATGATGGTTTTCTTTATCAATCACGATCTTTTTTTGGAAGACAATGGATTCTTTTTCTAAAAAAATTTCGCAATCGAGCTGATCACCATGAATTACCGGGAAATCGATAGTCAAAATACCATTCTCATAGTTGCTGTCAAATGATGTTTGAATGTGGAAATCCCAGATACATTCTTGAGGGCGATGCAGCAAAACTACATCACGAAAGATGCCACTCAACCACCACATATCTTGATCTTCAATATAAGAACTATCGGACCATTGAAAAACTTCGACGACAAGTTGATTTTCTCCCTTTTCGATAGAAGCGGTTACATCGAACTCAGCTGGATTGCGGCTGCCCTTACTAAATCCGATATATTTACCATTAAGATACAACGCAAAGCAATTATCCACTCCTTCAAACCTAAGAAATTGCTGCATTTGTTGAGAGTCACAACTAAAATCATATCGATACACACCTACCGGAATCTCAGAAAACGTATAGGGTGGATTGATTGGAAATGGATATTGTATATTCGTATAGTGCGGTTGCCCATACCCTTCCATTTGCCAATTACTAGGTACAGAAATCAGGTGACTATTTTGCCAAAAATCATCAGTAAAAAACCCCTCCCTTTCAACATCTAGATGAGACGGAAAATATCGAAATCGCCAAAAACCATTCAATGACAAAACTCGAGAAGAATTGTCATGATCCTCCGTTGGAGCATAGGGAAGATAATAACTTCGCGGGCTTTGTCTATTTTCATGAATGCGTTTGGGATCTGACAAGTAGTTTGTCTTAAACATTCGTTTTTCTCGCTTTCATTCATAATTAGTCTTTCATACCAGTTGTTGCACCAGAATCTAAGATATAACGTTGAAACACGATAAACACGAGAACTAAGGGAATAATTGAAATCACTGAAGCAGCAATCAACACGGTCCAGTTGACATTTTCTGCTCCCACCAAACTCCTAATAGCTACCTGGAAAGTGTACTTCTTGGGGTCGTTCAAAACAATCAAGGGCCAGATGTAGTCATTCCAACGCCATTGGAATGAAAAGATGCTCAGCGTCATAATGATTGGTTTGGCAATAGGTAGCATGATTTTCATAAATATTTTCCCATCCGAGGCTCCATCGATGCGTGCAGATTCGATTAAGTCGTCTGGAATAGAGACGAAGAAGGTTCTGAACATGAAAATTCCTGTAGCAGTATTGATTGAAGGAATAATAATCCCGGCTAAACTATCATACAAACCTAATTTTCGAATCACTGTAAACACTGGATTCATGATTACTTCGGTAGGTAACATCGTTGTTGCAATAATGCAGACAAAGAAGAATTTCAACCACTTCATGTCATATTTTGCAAATGCAAAGCCACACGTTGCACTGGCAATAACCGTCAATATCGTGGTAATAACTGACGACTTCAAAGTGTTTGTAAAGTATCTTACGAAATCCAGACTGGACCATGCATCGAGATAATTCTGTATGGTTGCATGCTCCGGCAAGATACTTAATGGATAGGAAAATAATTCTGACCCAGGTTTAAAAGAGCTGAGTATAAACCAAACTAGTGGAAATAAATACAGCATAGCCACAAGAACCAAGGCAGCTGTGAGAATGGTTGTACTCGTTTTATCGTGAAGTTTTGAAACGTCATTCATTTTTACCACCTCCGATTTTCATTTGAACGAGTCCGAGAACTAATAAGATTGCAAATAATACCATGGAGGCTGCACTGGCATACCCAACTTTCATCTTGTCAAATCCAGTTGTATAAATGTATTGCACAATGAACATATTTGCTGTACCTGGTCCGCCATTTGTCAAGGATTGAACCAAAGCAAATTCTTTCATGGCACCGATACTAGCTAACAGGATTACCATAAAACTAGTCGGCTTCAATGAAGGTAGCGTAATGTACAAAAACTTCTGGAAGGATGAGGCACCATCAATATCGGCTGCCTCGTAATATGACTTAGGTATGTTTTTGAGCGCAGACATAAATTGCAGCATATTAAATGCTGTCCCACCCCAAAGCGCTGCCAATAGAATTACCGCAAATGCTGCGCTTGCATTGGAAAACCAGGGAACGGCTTCGCCGCCTAAATTCCCAATGATATAGTTCACAAAGCCAAAATTTTCTCCAAACAACCATTTCCAAATAACCCCAGCAACAATACCCGAAATTGTCCAGGGCAAGAAGAAAACAATTTTCCCTAAGAGCTTTCCCTTTGTGTGCTTGTTGTTCAGCAAAATGGCAATTCCTAAAGAAACAGCGTAAATCAGCGGCACCAAGCAAATTGCATAAGTAAAGGTTCGGAATAAGGATCGGTAAAAACTCGCATCTTGAAATAAAGCAATATAGTTATCGAAACCAAGGAAGTTAGCAGTCCCAAATCCTTTATAGTCCGTTAAAGAGTAATAAAAGCCCAAAATTGCTGGTACGAGAAAAAAAGTAATGAACAGGACAATATTGACTCCTGTAAAAATCAAAGGCCATTTATTTTTTTTAAGTTTCTTCATACTCTGTCCCCTCCTTCATTTTTACAACTGGTATTACTTGATACGATGCAAGATGTTCAATCTCCGGCCAAACTAATGAGCCAAATTGAGGATCATGAAATGATTCATCGGTCATTTTAGATTTTTTAACCGATTTCATAAAAGTTTCAAAAGTTGAAAACTCATTCCTGCTCCCGCACTTTACAAGTACAGTATGATTGATTCCTTCAGAAATGATGTCTCTACCGCGAGTATCCCCGCTTGGCTGCATTTCGTAACCTTGCGAAAAATAAACACCAAGGTAGCTTTGATCTTTCTTGATAAACAACCAATTTGAATCATCGAGATCCACCCAGTCTAAATTCCAATACGGCACATACATGTGGATAAAGGGTACATCTGCCTTGGATAAATCATATTTGATATGCAAAACATTTTTAAATTGTTTAATACAAGGCATCCGACCATTTCCAGCCCAATAGCTAGGCCGATTTTCACCACTATGCATAAACTCACCTGGGTTGTTTATCCAAAGCTGTGTCCCATCACTGCCTAACGAAAGGTTCATCATATGTTGTTGATGACCCTTTTGAAAACAGTGATACTCGATTCCACTAGCAATTGAATATTCTCGACATTTATAAAGATACGTCTGCACTCGATTGATCCCTTGAAGGTAAGTTGCTGTCAATTCCTCATTTGGCTGTAAATCAATCAAAGACACGCATTCTTTTGGTGGAACATAATCAGATAGGCAAAAAAGTGTCGATGCTCGTAAGGCGTAATTAAAGTTACCTCGGTCCCAAGCAATTGCTAAAATATTGCTGATTTCTCCCAAACGCATGGCTTTCAAATCGTGTTCATATGTTCTGCCAAATGTGGAGGAAAGAGTTCCTCCATGAGAATTTACAGCCATGATCATGAATGTGAAATCCAATGCTTTTTTCGCTGCATTTTTTATCTCTTCATCTGGCGCATTCGTATAAAGGCTGAAAAAACCTATTAAATCGATGGGCAGATACGTAATAGAATTCCATTCAGAAAACCCATAGTGTTCAAATTGCTCAAACCACTGTAACAAACGTTGTTTTCCTAAATCGTATTGTTGACTTCCTTGTCTTCCACTCGTTACAAACGTTTCCTCTGGAAGCAAGCATCCAGCAAAATATTGGCACGTATGGAACAATAAGGAGTGATTTTCACTAAAGTACCACATGACATCGTTTCCAGGCTCATCGATCCAATAGCGAAAATGTAGCGCCAACTCTCGGAGCTTTATCCTTAGCTTCTCTGGCAACTGCTCTTTTTTTCCTAGCCAAAAACCCAGTAACGGTGCGAACATAAAATCTGCGCAATCTCCCCGTTCCTTTATCATACGAAAAGCCGGCTGAAGTTTTTTCCAACACGCTTCTGATAATTTCCCAGTTAAGTGAATTTCTGCTAACGCACTATTCATATCCGGCATGGCAAGTTTTGAAAAGATTGTCAGAGCTGTCGCTTTTCTCTCTTCTAAAGTTCCACCTAAGTTGCGCTTTAACTTTTCTTCGTTATAAACTGTAAAAACAAGTTTCTTAAACAGATAGGTTTGGTCTGGAAGTAGCACGCCCACAAACAGATGCGTTAGCCCTGAGGTAGGGATATCTTCCACATTGCCTAAAGAAATACGTTGATTATTTAACGGTAAAAACTGACTTTCTCGCCGGAAATCTGTAATATTCCCCCCAACTTCTTCTGTAAAAGTGACCTCTTCATAAGTAACAAAGACTTTCTCGAAATAATCGTAGTCCGAACAAATACGTACTTCTCCTTTAGAATAAAAATCTTTCTCAAAATAAAGCCCATTCAAGAACTCCTCTGCCTGTTGAAGAATAGTTTCGTCATACGATAAAGGCAAGACTACTTGAAAGTGATGATTCGACAAGACACTTAATTCAACAAAAAAATTTACATCTCGCTCGGCTAGATCATCCATGTAAACGATGAGTTCATTATCGCCTTGTTCTAGCGGGAGAACTATAGTGGTTTTCGTGCCATGGTTTCGCGTATAGGGCCGAAAATCAGTAAGCAATTTCCCATTCATCCAAAGAATAGCTCTTCCGCAGGTAACCAACGAACATTCCACCGCTTGTTTCTCTTGACAACGCAGCTGTGACCGCAAGTATGTACTTACTTTATGCGGAGTTGCTTGAAAAGTAGAAAAATCTACCCTCGGATTTTCAAAACCATCATATACCTCTGAAAAATCTTGCTTTCCAGGATACGGCACCTCAGAAAGCGTTTGTAAGAAATTTGCTCGAATGGGATATTCGACTTCTTGATACCCTTCCGTCATGTTTACAGGAGCATCAATACAACTATCTTTGCTTTCAACTTTTTCCTTTTGGAGCATGCTGCGTTGCCAACAATTGATCGAACTGCCTTGTTTTACTGAATAGATATAATCGCTCATTCTTCTCCCACTTTCAAAATAGAATGGATGTGGACCGGATGAGTACCAGTCCACATCATTTCCTACTTACTTCTTCGTGTACCCCTCGTTGTAATCTTTTTCGATATTCTCAATCATTTGATCAAAGCTGATTTCATCATTCAACACTTGAATCATTGAATCCTTGTATGCACCAGTTAGTCCAGTGTATCCAGCCATTGTCATCGCCACTTGATCTGCAGTTTGTTTAGAAGAAATTGGTTGGGCCGCCGCTTCAATTTCTTGATTGTAAATATCGTAAGCCGCTTGTGCATCTGCATAATTCACTTTTATTCCTTCTTCTGCGGGAAGATAACCAGCTAATTCACATAACTCAGTATAATTTTCTGGTGTGTACAACCACTCCATAAATTTCTGTCCGCCCTCACTATTCTTGCTGTTTTCAAAACCAACCATAAAATTACCGCCCATATTGGTAGCACGAGTTGCTTCATACGGCATGTAAATGGCTTGCCAATTGAAATCTTTAATGTTGGTGGTAAAATCTTTGATTTGCCAACTTCCTGACATATATGCTGGAATCATTCCACTCTTAAACATTGAAGAAGCATCTTCTCCAGAAGTCCAGACCGTTTTTGGAATTGTTCCATCATTATTTAGGTCAATGAACTTTTGTAACGCAGCTTTTGTCGCATCATCAGTTTCATAAGTACCGGTTTTATCATTCAGAACAAAATCCTGCCCACCAAATTGATACGTGAACGCTCTCAATCGATGATCCGAAGGATCCATTACAAATCCATATTTGGCATCTGTTTTTTCTTGGATCGTGTCCACAGCTTCTAAAAATTCATCCCATGTCCAAACTTCTCCTTCATCTTGCGGATAAGAAACCCCTGCTTGCTCAAAAAGATCTGTATTGATGAACATTCCTACCGCAGTAATGTCTGTTGGTAAGGCCCGAACCTTGTCGTCTTCGTCTTTAATCGTCATTGAATCTAGCGTTTTGCCTTTTTTAGCAATATCTGTCAAATCAACTAAATAGTCTCCCCAATCTGGTAAGACCCCTGAAACCCGGGCAACATCGGGGGCATCATCTGACTGTACAGCTTTAGAGATTTTCGTCTCCATATCTGCATAAGGTACATCTGTTACTTCTACTTTGATACCAGTCTCTTCTTCATAACGTTTTGCCATCTCACTATAGGCACCGCCTTCTGATGCATCTCCCGATACAAACAATCTTACAGTGTCGGAAGAAGCTGAGTCAGAATTGCCGCATGCCGACAAGCCCATTAATAACCCCGCACATAAACCAGCCTTTAAAATCTTGTTTTTCATCAATATTTCCTCCTAATGATCTATTTAAATTGACTTAAACCCAAAATTGCTGAAAAAAACAGTAATACTCCAATTATCGTGTGTATCATCTCTACCTTGGTCTTTTTTTCCTTTAGTAATAGGATCCCGCCCATAATAGATACAAAGATGCACAACTGAGAAATGGTATAGCTTAAACCTACGCCTAACTGTGTTGCGATATAAAATAAGGAGATATTTGCAATTGTCCAAAATATACCTGTCAGTACATTTCGAGAAATTCTTGACAACTCTTGCTTTTCTTGGTCGAATTTCGCAATCACGCAAGAAGAAAGAAACATCGCAAAAGCTTGAGGTAGAAAGATTTGTAGCCCTTCCACGTGAAAAAGTGACGTCGTGACCATATAGCCCATCAGACAAAGTGATGACGTACAAACCATGAGAATTGTTTGTAGTGATATTGATTTTTGCTGCTTCTTTTTCTGATTCATTGTAACAAGGTAGATTGCAACTAAAATAACCAGCAGCAACAGCAGGGTAATAAGAACCTGTTTCCAATTCTGCCATTCACGGAGAAGGATGCCAGAAGCAAGTGACGTAAACAGCAATTGTGTCCCATTCGATAATGGCATCACTTTTGACACTGTCCCAGTCGCAAGGGCTTGAAATTGGAGATATTGACCCCCCGCCCAAAATGATCCCGAAATCAATGCTGCAATAGTCCCCGTCAATGTGTATTCAACACCCATTAGAAAACTGAGAATGATAGAAATGCCCAATGCCGTAAAGGTTGTGCCCAATAATTGTTCCACTGGTGTTCCTCCAGCTTTTTTGGAAATAATCGGCATCAACCCCCATCCCAAAGCTGGCAAACTATAGATAAGTAAGCTCATGTGATTGCCTTTTCTTTCAAAGATTCTGCGATGGTCAAGGCAAGCAACGTCATTGCTTGTCCATACACCATTGGCATTTGGACAATACCTTTATAGTCCTCAGCATTGCAGGAAATCGGAGTACCTGCAGACACTCCAAGTACCGTACCATCTTCTGCTATCTTGGCTGTTATTGATGAGATTAAATCGTTGATTGCCTCTTGAGAAAGCTGAATAGTAAGGAAATTACTCTTTACCCCTAAGAGCATGCCGGCAATGATTCCAGCTGATCCGGAAGTTTCCGTATAGGAAGTCGGATCCGTTAAAATTGTATGCCATAAGCCATCCTTACTACGGATTTCCAGCAAAGATTTCACTTGATTGTTGTAGAGATTCAATAGGTACCTTTCTGATGACTTAGCTAAATAACCGTTCATTATTTCCAAAAACAGCGGGATACCAACCGTGATCCAGCTATTTCCTCGACACCAAAAATTGCCCCCGTAATTTGATTGTTCTTCAAAATTCCACCCATGATAAAATAAACCACTTTTACGATCTAAGAGATACTTACAATGTAGAAGCATTTGTTCGATTGCATCCTCACGCCAGATTTGATTATCGTATTTCACGCCCATTTTCCCCATAAAAAGAACTGTCATAAAAAGAGTATCTACCCAAATTTGGTTCCGATTCTCTTTTACTGTGAATTTATCTATTCCAGATGTAATATGCTGCAGTCCATTTTCATCTGTTCTAGGAAATTCTTTTTCGATCCACTTCATCCATTCTAGAGCAAGGATTTCATACTCCGGATAGTCAACAAGTGTTAGTAAAGGACAAATCGTATTCACATTTTTAGTTGGAAGGCCTTTATTGATCTCTTCAGTGGCCCATTGTTTGATATACTCATCATTTATAGGTCCCTCCAAATGCAACCCATAAATTCCGACTCCTTGCGGCCAGTCCCATTGCTCCATACCAAAGTCTCTAGCAAAGAATCCTTTACTTTCTGATAATTGATTATTACTGTCTCTAAAATCTTCCTGATTCAACGGTAAGCTATCAAAATGCTTAAGCCGTTCTCTTACAAGTGAGATTTTATTATTTACTACTACCATTCCTAACTCCTCTTGGTTCTTAAGTTTTTTAATTGGTATTGTTTTGGTGACTCGGCTTGTATCTCTTTAAATTTTTTAATATAGCTAGACTCATCACGGTACCCAATTTTTTCCGAAACTTGTTTCACAGAATATCCTTGTTCTAACAATTCTCGTGATTTCATGATTCGGATATAGATTAAATATTGATTTGGTGTCATACCAAGTGCATTTTTAAATGCGCGAATAATCGTTGATTTACTG